>Ga0247719_1000014_pt1 | contig 131239 bp, 101 predicted proteins | sample 41E_DmetaG_FD_189046 | JGI IMG/M metagenome (GOLD analysis project Ga0247719, IMG submission 189046) | Soil microbial communities from hillslope of Landscape Evolution Observatory, University of Arizona, Oracle, AZ, United States - 4-1-E_D | ecosystem: Engineered > Artificial ecosystem >...
TGGCAATGATGGCAGCCAGGGCGGCGACTGCGGCCCGGCCGCGTGCGGGGCCGCTCATCCGATCCTCCACAGGAACGACAGGATCTTCCAGTTCACGAAGAAGTAGACGACGAACGCCGCGAGGAACACGAAGACGAGCACGAGCGTGCCCGGCACGGGCCCCGCGATGCCGCGTGAGGCGTCGTGCAGCTTCGCGTTCCGCGCGTCGACGTCGGGCGCGTGGACCGGCGGGTGCGTCAGCCCGGGGGGCACCCCCGGCGAATGCACGCCTTTCGTGATTTCACCGAGCGGCTCGCCGAAGAACACGGACTTCACCGCAATGGCAATGAAGGCGAAGGCTCCCGTTGCCGCGAGGAGGCCGCCGAGCGCGACCACCGCCAGCACGAGATCGACGACGGGGTTGAACTGCACCTCGTGCATCGCCTGGCTGAACGAGATGTCCCAGTGCCGCCGCGGCACGCCGAAGCTGCCGGCGAAGGTCATCGAGAGGGAGAAGATCAGCATTCCGCCGGCGAACAGGTACGGCTGGATCTGCGCGAGCTTCCAGAACGCCACCTTGCGCTGGAAGATCAGCGGGATCAGGTAGTAGGTCGCCCCCATGAACGCCATGGCGGTGCCGCTCACCACCGTCGCGTGGAAGTGGCCGGGCACCCGCAGCGTGTTGTGCACGATGATGTTGATCTGCTCGGTGCCGATCGTCACGCCGGTGATGCCGCCCACGAACCCGAACACGACGACCGAGAACACGAGCGAGCTGAAGCCCGGGTCGCCCCATGGCGCCCGGCGCAGCCAGTCGAACATGCCGCTGGTGAAGCCCCGGAGCCGCATGCCGAGCTCCATGCCGGCCGGCACGGTGAACCCGTGGATCATCGACGCGAGCACCGCCATGTACATGAAGTAGCTCGTGTTGACGACCTTCCACGCGGGACCCATCCCGGGATCCACCAGGAGGTGGTGCGCCGAGGCCATCGAGATGAAGAGCACGTAGAGCACGAACGCGCCGCGGCTGATCTTCTCGTTCAGCACGACCGAGCCGATCGTGAGCGCGCCGAGCATGTACCAGATGGCGACCATCGCGGCGACGTTGATCTGCTGCGACGAGTGGCCGAGACCCCACCACACCATCCGGTAGATCTGCGGGTCCACTTCCATCAGCCCGAGCGACCAGAGGTAGGTCGGGATGTAGATGGCCGCGCCGTGCAGGAGCGTGATCACCGCGATGATCGCGGCGGTCACGGCGCCGTAGACCACCAGCGGCACGGAGCCCTCGTAGGTGCGTTCCCGCTTCGCGACGACGAGGTTCGCGAAGAAGATGCCGACGGTCACGAGGGTGCCGACGGCGAAGAGGATCACGCCGAGGTAGAACATCGGATCGGCGCGCAGGGGCACGTACGACGTGAAGAGGACGTCCGCCTTGCCTGCCCACATCATCCACTCGACCATGAGCGCGCCGAGCAGCATCAGGCCGAAGGCCGCCCACGATGTCTTCGGCGCGCTGTTCCGCGCGTTCAGCAGCACGGTGCTCGCGAAGAAGAGCACGGCCATCTCGAAGAAGATGATGAAGAAGATCAGCATGCTCATGCCGTGCACGCCGAGCAGGCGGTAGTACCACACGGCTGGCAGGAGATGGACCGCCTGCCAGCGGGTCAGCACGAGCAGGACGGCCGCGACGGCGCCGATGAGCAGCGCCACCACGGCCGTGACGGCATGGACCTTGATCAGCAGCTCGGCGCCGAGGTCGATGCGGCGGCCGGTCGCCGGACAGGTGCGGAAGGCTGCGCCGCCGGCGGGCTGCGCCGCAACGCCGGTGCGGGGAACGGTGACGGACGTGGTCATCGAACGGCTCCTTGTGCGATATGGGTCGGGCCGTCCTCGACGATCACCCGTCCGACCATCACGTGGTGGCCGATGCCGCAGAACTCGTTGCAGATGATGCGGAAGTCACCCGAGGCGTTCGGCGTGACCCGCAGCCCGTAGTCGTATCCCGGCACGACCTGGAAGTTGACGTTGATCGGGTAGAGCGAGAAGCCGTGGTTCACGTCGAGCGCCGACAGGTGCAGCGTGTACTCGACGTCCTTCTGCAGCCTGAGAATCGGAAACCACTGGTAGGCCGTGGCGGCCAGGTAGACGTCCGCGCCAGGCGGCGGGCTGACGATCGGCATCCCGCGATCCTCGCCGGTCTTGTACTGCTCGATGAACTCGGCGACGCGCGCCCCGTACGCCTGCGGCGTCGTGCGGCTGCGGATGCCCGAGGGGTTCTGTCCGCCCTTCCAGTGCCACAGCGGCATCATGGCGAACAGCACGAGGCACCAGACGAACGCGATGGCGACCCAGACCTTCTCGGTGCGGTGCGCGGGCGTCCACCAGACGCCCTTCGGCGAATCGAGCCCGGTGTGTGTGTCGATGTGCATGGTCGGACCTCAGGGCAGCGGCGCCTCGGGGAGCGTCAGGATCTCCCAGAGGCCCCAGCCGGTGTACAGCACGAGCATCACGAGGAGGCCCGCGCCGAGCAGCAGGAACACGTTGTCGAACAGACGCTGGCCGAGGGGGATGGCCTCGCCCGATTCCGCGTGGCGAGATGAATGATTCATGGCACTCCTGCGCAGCAGATGTGGCGTTGTGGCGTGAACGGCCCGGAGCATAAGGCACCAGCCGGCCTGCCTCGTATGACGCGCGTCATATGGCGGCGCCGCCCGAGCGGGGAAGATCCGCTGCAGGGGCACGGAGGGTGCCTCCCGCCCTTGCCGGCGCTGCCAGAAGGGTGTTCCTCAGGAGGAGACGCTGCCCCGTTCAGCCCCCCGGCGCCACGCGGCCGAGTGCGATGCACCGCCGGCAGGCCGCGGCCAGCCGCTGGAGGCGCCGCCTCGAACCGTTCAGCCGCCCACCCGGGTGAGACGGGTCGAGCGCACCGCGCTCGTGGTCCTCACATGGGCGGATGCGATCTGCAATCGGCTGTATGGCTCGCGCTTCAACCCGCTCTACCAGAGCGGCACCATCGTCGTGGCCCTGTATCTGGTGCTGCTGGTGACCGGCCTCTGGCTGACGCTCTTCTACCGCGTGGGCTCGCCGTGGGAGTCGGTGGCCCGGATCACGGCCGACCCGTGGACGGGCAACTGGGTCCGCACGCTGCACCGGTACGCGAGCGATCTTGCCGTCCTTGCCACGCTGGTGCACGCCTTCCGGATGTTCGCGCAGGGACGCAGCTGGGGGGCGCGGACGCTCGCCTGGGTCAGCGGTGCGATCCTCCTCCTCCTGGTCTTCGTCTGCGGCTGGACCGGCTACGTGATGGTGTGGGACACGTTCGGGCAGTACCTCGCGCGCGAGGGAGCCCGCATGATCGACACGCTGCCCGTGCTGTCGGAGCCGACGAGCCGGGCGTTCACGGGGGAGGAGCCGCTTCCGGCCGCGTTCTTCTTCCTGAACCTGTTTGCGCACATCGCGGTGCCGCTCGGGATGGGGGTCGTGTTCTGGCTGCACATCAAGCGCCTCGCACGCCCGGCGATGCTGCCGTCGCGTCCGGTGACCTGGACGGTGGTGCTCGGGCTCCTCGCGCTGGCGATCGTGCGGCCGCTCGAGATGCTGCCGAAGGGGGATCCGTTCGTCCTCCCCGGCGACGTGCCTGCGGACCTGTTCTTTGCCTTCTGGATCCCGATCGTGCGCGCGACCGGCGGGGGCACGGCGCTGCTCATTGCCGTCTCGGCGGGGCTCGCCATCGTCGCGGTGCCGTTCTTCACGGCGCGGCAGGGCGGAGCGGCCTCCCCGCCATCGGCCGTGGACGAGGAGATCTGCGTCGGGTGCGTGCAGTGCTCACTGGACTGTCCCTATGGCGCGATCACGATGGTCGAGCGTGCGAGCCACCGCTCGGAGCTGGTCGCGCGCGTCGATCCGTCTCTCTGCGTGAGCTGCGGTATCTGTGCCGGGTCGTGCCCGCCGATGGGTGTCGGACCGCCGGGGCGCACAGGGCGCGACCAGCTCAGTGGGGTGCGGGCGTTTCTCGCGAGCGCGCCCTCCCGCCGCGCGGCGATCGTCGCGATCTGCTGCGAGCGCGGCGCCGGCCGCTTTGCGGCGGATCTCGCCGCGACCGGTGTCGCTCCCCTGCCGATCCCGTGTGCCGGCAACATGCACACGTCCGTGATCGAACATCTGCTCCGCGGCGGCGTAGAGGGGGTGCTGGTGCTCACGTGCCAGCCGCGCGACTGCTGGAGTCGCGAGGGCGCGCGCTGGCTGAACGAACGCGTGTACCACGCACGAGAAGCAGAGCTCCAGCCGCGGGTGGATCGCGCACGTGTCCGCATCGTCAGTGCAAGTGCGGGTGAACGGCCGGCCGCCCTCGAGGCGGTCCGTGCCTTCACCGCCGACATCCGCCGCCTCGGCCCCTCCCGGTCCCGTGCCGACCGGCTTCAGGAGGTCGCGTGCGAACGCGTACGGCAGGAATGAGGTTGCTGACGCGCGCGGCGGGAGCTGGCGCGGCCGCGGCGGTGGCACTCGGCCTGGCGTGTGCATCCAGCGCCCCGATGACCGCCAATCCCTCCCCGGACGCGATGCTGCGCCTGGCGTGGAGTGCCCGGCCCGAGCGCATCGAACGGTGCCGCCGCCAGACCGAAGAGGAACTGGCGGCGCTGCCGCGTCACATGCGGCAGGAGGTGGTCTGCGCGGGCACGACCGCGGAGTACCGGCTGCAGGTCAGGCTGGACGGCGAGGTCGTCGCCGACCAGATCGTGCACGGCGGCGGGCTCCGGCGCGACCGCCGGGTGTACGTGTTCCGTGAAGTGGTGGTTACGCCAGGCGACAGGGCGGTGGACGTACGGTTCGAGCGCCTCGATCCGGATGTCGCGCCGGGCGCTCCGGGATCCGAGAACGCGCCCCCCTCAGGCACGCACCCGGCGGCCGCTTCCGACCCCACGCTCGGCGACGTGCTTCCTCGTGTGCCTGCCGCCGCCGGAGGGGAGGGCGTTCCGCCGCGCCTTGCCCTGCAGCGCCGCCTGCGGTTCGTCCCCCGCGAAGTCACGCTCGTGACGTTCGATCCCGAGCGGCGGGAACTGATCGCCGTGCAGCACGACAACGGACGTCGGTGAGATCCGCGCGGACGCGCGCCACCCGCAGCCGAGGACCCTGCCGCCGCCTTCGGCTCAGATCCGGGACGCCACCGCAACCGCCGCCCAGACGATCAGCACGATCAGCAGTGCGCCCCCGGCCGCCATCGTCGTTCGGGCGCGGCGGGAGTAGGGCTTCAGGTACGTGCATTCGCTCGAGAGCATCAGCGCTGCGGGGAACGCGGCATAGAGCAGGCCCTCCGACAGCGCGTTGGGCCCCCAGGCCGTCCTGAGCGCGATGCCGAGGGTTGTCAGCGCGATGGAACCGCCGATCATCCAGCCGGCGCTCCTCCACTGGTCGCGGACCGTCACGCCTGCTGGAGCGCACCGGAACATTCGTGTCGTCATGGCCATTCCTTTCTCGGGTGGGGGGACGCTCGCTGGCGTCCACTGAGGGTTGAAGCGTGCGTCGATCGCGCCGGCGACGAGGTCGATCGCGGCGCGAAGGGTGAGCGGCCCCTGCTCGAGGAGTGCCGCCATCTCGCCGCCATAGCGGCGGCGCCAGTCGGTCGGATACAGGCGGATGAGCGCTGCGCGAAGCCAGGACATGTCAGGCGGCAGCCAGCCGGCGCCGTGCGACACGCGCCACGGCCTCGATGCTTGCCAGCCGGGCGCGCAGCGCGCGCTCGCCCAGCATCGTGAGGCGGTAGGGATTCCGGCGGTCCTCCGATGCGAGCGGCTCGATGAGCCCGCGCGCCTCGAGACGCGTGAGCGCGCCGTACAGCGTGCCTGGACCCATCCGCACGCCCGCCATTTCGGCGATGTCTTCGGTCATGGCGTACCCGTGCTTTGGACCGTCGGCGAGGCTGACGAGCACCAGGAGCGCAGGTTCGGCGAAGCGCCCGAAGTCGTCGAGTTCCTGCTGCTGTTCGGAAGAGAGTCGTGGCATCACTTGCTCCGTGAGGCGTAATACTACGTATAACGTAGTAACGTGTCAAGACGCCGCAATACCGGCCCCGGCCTTGCGGCGGCGCACACGTTGGTAGACTGCGGTGCGTGGGCGACAGCGACCTCGCGCAGGCGTGGCTGACGGCGCTCGACGAGCGCCACCTCGCGGACCTGACGCAGCCGGAAGTGACGCGCGCGCTGCGCGCGCTGTCGTCGTGCTACGTCGAGCGGCGCGAGAAGCTCGCGCGCGGGGGGGCGCTCGACGGTGCCGGCAAGCGCGCCGCCTTCGCGTTGTTCTACGGGCCACAGCACTTCTTCGTCGCGCGCGAGATCTGGCGCGCGCTGGCGGCGTCGGCCGGGAGGGCGCCGCGCACCATCCTCGATCTCGGCTGCGGTACCGGCACCGCCGGCGCCGCGATCGCCCTCGACACCGGCGCCGCGGTCGAAGGGCACGACCTGAACCCATGGGCAGTCGCGGAAGCGAACTGGACGTATCGCGCGCTCCGCCTCCGCGGGCGCGCGATCGTGTCGAACATCCGCAACACCGCAATCAACCCGGCGACCGATCGGCTCGTGCTCGCCGCGTACTCGGTCAACGAACTGCCGGAGGACGTCCGCGCGGCGCTGCTCCGGAAGCTGGCCGACGCGCACCGCCGCGGCGCCGCGGTGCTCGTGATCGAGCCGATCGGGCGCCGCGTGAATCTCTGGTGGAGCGAGTGGAGAACGGCGGTTACCGCCGCGGGCGGGCGCGAGGACGAGTGGCGCTTCCGCGTGCCGCTGCCCCCGCGCCAGCGGCTGCTGGCGAAGGGGGCAGGGCTCGACGTGCAGGAGTTGACGGCGAAGACGTTGTTCATGCCCGGCGTGCGGTTGAAGGCCGGCTGAAGCCGGCCTCTACCGGGCCGCGACTACCGGACCCCTGCTACCGGGCGTCCTCCAGCAATACCGCACACTCCTCCACACCGTGCCCCTTGACGGCAGTGACCTCGAAGAGGAGCCGCTCGTAGCGCACCGAATCTCCCACCCTCGGCACTCGGCCGAGCAGCGTGAGCACGAGCCCGCTGACGCTGTCGACCTCCTCGTGCTCGACGTCCAGGTTGAACTGCTGGCCCACCTCGTCGACGCGCATCGTTCCCGGCACGCGCAGGCGGCCCTGCGCATCCCGGTAGAACGGCGGCGTATCCGTCGGGCTCTCGCCGATCTCTCCGACGACCTCCTCGAAGAGATCTTCGAGCGTGACGATGCCGGCCGTGCCGCCGTGCTCGTCGAGCACGATCACCATCTGCGTCTCCTCGCGCCGCATCGTCTCGAGCACGTCGTCGAGCTCCGCCGTGACCGGCATGAGCGGCAGCGGCCGCGCGTGCGAGGCGGCGATGGTCTCGTCGCGCAGCAGCAGGCCCAGCAGGTCCTTGATGTGAATCATGCCGATGATGTGATCGAGGTCCTTCTCGTAGACGGGGTAGCGGGTGTGCGGCGCGGTGCCGAGCATCTCCCGGATCTCCGCGGGTGACGTGCCGACCTCGATGCCGATGATGCGGACGCGGGGCACCATCACCTGTTCGGCCGTGAGGTCGCCGAACTCGAACAGCTCCTGGAGCATGCGGCTCGCGTCGCGGCGGAGCGCGCCCCGCATCTCGCTCTCCTGCACGATCAACTGGAGCTCCTCGGGGGTGTAGTACTGCTCGGCGTGCTGCGCCTGCCGGCGTATGCCCATCGCTCTCATGATCAGCGTGCCGAGGCCGTTGAGGCCGGCAACGAGCGGGAAGAGCAGCGTCTTCGTCCACAGCATCGCCGGCGTGATCCAGAGCACGATCGTCTCGGCGCGCTGGAGGGCGAGCGACTTCGGCACCATCTCCCCGAGGACGATGTGGAAGTAGGTCAGCACCGACACGGCGAGCACGCTCGCGAACGTGTGGGAGGCGAGCCAGGCAGGGCCGCCGGTGCCGCCGAGCAGGCGATACAGCGCTTCGGCGAGAACGTGCTCGCCGTACATGCCGAGACCGAGGCTCGCCAGCGTGATCCCGAGCTGCGCCGTCGCGATGTAACGGTCCTGCTGACGCGTATCGCGCAGCACGCCGAGGACCGCCCGCGCGAGCCGGTGTCCGGACGCGGCGCGCCGTTCGATCGCGGCCTTCGGCGCTCCGACAATGGCGAACTCGGCGGCGACGAACAGGCCGTTGAGCAGGATGAGCGCGGTGATGATCAGGAGCGCCGTCATCGCCGGTCCTGCGGCCGGCGCCGGCGCCGGGTGCCCTTGAACTCGTCGGCGACGTCCCCCAGGAGCTCGGCGACAACGTCCTCGAGCGTCACGAGCCCGACGACCAGCCCGTGAGCGTTCTCGACGAAGGCCTGGTGGCTGCGCTGCTCGCGGAGGAATCCGAGCAGGCGGTCGGCCGGCATGTCGGCGCGCACCCGCACGAGCGGGCGAAGGAGCGAGGAGGCGTTCAGCCGGCCGCGCCCCACGAACGCCGTCACGACGTCCTTCGTGTGGAGGACGCCCACCAGGTTGAGCGGCGTGCCGTCGTACACCGGCAGCCGGCTGTACGGGCTCGCCGCCACGAGGCGCAGGACTTCCGGATACGGCGTGGCGACGTCCAGCGCCGACAGGCGCTCCCTCGGCACCATCAACTGACCCGCCGTGCGGCCGCCCAGGCGCAGCGCGCGCTGGAGCCGGACCTGTTCCTCGGCTTCGAGCAGCCCGCCATCACGGCTCTCGGCGATCAGCAGGTCGATCTCGTCGGGCGAGTGGACGTGGCGATGCCCGGTCACGTCGATGCCCAGCGCGCGCATCAGCAGCATGCCGCTTCCGTTCAGCACGTCGACGGCCCATTTGGAGACGCGCATGGACCACTGCATCGGCAGCACGGTCAGCAGCGCCGTCCGGGTGGGGTACTGGAGGGCGATCGACTTCGGCACGAGCTCGCCGAGCACCATCTGCGCGGCCGTCAGCACGAGGAGGAGCACGACGGCGGTCGTCGAGTACGCCGCCAGCGGATCCATGCCCGTCCACGCGGTCACCCAGGGGCTGACGCGCGGCGCGATGGCTGCCTGCCCGTACGCGCCGAGCACGAGGCTCGAGAGCGTGATCCCGACCTGCGAAACGGCGATGTAGCGATCGAGCGCCTGCGCGTCGTCGACCACGGGGAGCATCCGCCTGGCGAGGGCGTTGCCATCGTCTGCGAGACGCCGCAGGCGGCTCCTGCGCGCCCCTACCGCTGCGAATTCGCCCGCGACGTACAGCGCGTTCAGCAGGATCAGGAACAGCACGATCGCCAGGGCGACGAGCATTCCCGAAAATCGTACAGCAAAACGCCGAACCGCCTTCGGCAGGGCGACGGCACCGCGGCAGCGCCGATTGGCAAGCGCCGACCGAATCTCTTAGCATCGTGGATATGACTCGCCTGATTGCCGTGGCTGGGCTGGCGTGCGTCGTTTCCGTCGCCGCGCCATCGACGTACATGCCCGCAGCGCAGGAGAAGACGCTGCCGCTCGACCAGATCAAGCTGCCGCCCGGGTTCTCCATCGCGGTGTACTCGGCCGATGTGCCGAACGCCCGCCAGATGGCGCTCGGCGACAAGGGCACCCTTTTCGTGGGGAGCCGCAATGCGCGCCGCGTCTATGCCGTCGTCGACGCCGACGGAGACCAGAAGGCCGATCGCGTCCACGTGATCGCCACCGGGCTGAACATGCCGAGCGGCATCGCCTTCAGGAACGGCTCACTGTACGTCGCCGAAGTGAGCCGCGTGATCCGCTACGACGACATCGAGGCAAAGCTCGAGTCGCCGCCCGAGCCGGTGGTGGTCAACGACCAGTTCCCCACCGAGCGTGCGCACGGGTGGAAGTACCTCGGGTTCGGCCCCGACGGGTGGCTGTACGTGCCGGTCGGCGCTCCCTGCAACATCTGCGAGCGCCCCGACGACGAGCGGTTCGCGACGATCACGCGAATGAAGCCGGACGGCAGCGGCCTCGAGATTTTTGCCCGCGGCATCCGCAACACGGTGGGGTTCGACTGGCATCCCCGGACGCGCGAGCTGTGGATCGCCGACAACGGCCGCGACATGATGGGCGACGACGTGCCGCCCGACGAGCTCCTGCGGGCGCACAAGCCGGGCCTGCACTTCGGCTTCCCGTACTGTCACGGCGACGACATTCCGGATCCCGAGTTCGGCAGCAAGCGCAAGTGCAGCGAGTTCGAGCGCCCGGCGCTGAACCTCGGCGCGCACGTGGCGGCGATCGGCATGAAGTTCTACACGGGCCGGATGTTCCCCGAGGAATATCGCAACCAGATCTTCGTGGCGGAGCACGGATCGTGGAACCGGTCGCAGCCGCAGGGATACCGCGTGATGCTGATCAAGCTCGACGGCAACAAGCCGGTGAGCTACACCCCATTCGCCGAGGGGTGGCTGCGGGGCATCCGGCAGTCGAGCCCCCGCGGGGCCGTCGGCGATGCCTGGGGGCGTCCGGCCGACGTGTTCGTCATGCCCGACGGCGCCCTGCTCGTGTCCGACGACGAGGCCGGCGTGATCTACCGTGTCAGCTACAAGGGGTGACGTGCCCGGGCGGGCGGTGCGGATGCGCGAAAACAGCGCGTGAAACTGGCGGTGAGGGAGGGATTCGAACCCTCGGTAGGACTTTAAAGGCCCTACAACGGTTTAGCAAACCGCCGCCTTCGGCCACTCGGCCACCTCACCGTGCGTGGATTTCGTAAGAATTTTGCGTTTTCTCGCCGCCGCCGAAGGCCAAGGATGGGCCAGTGTGCCCGCCAGTGTGCCCAAGTCGACGAGCAGCGTCCCGCAGATCTCCGTCGCTCACGACATTATAGCGATCAAAAACGCTGCGGGTCTTGTGGCCGCTCAATTTCATGGCCACCCGCTCCGGAATCCCGGCCCGCACCATGTTCCGGATGGCAGTGCGCCTGAAGTCGTGCGGGATGCTGCCGGGGCAGCCGGCGGCCATCCGCGCCGTTCGCCAGGCGTGGTAGAAGCCGTGCTCCGAGATCCCCTTCCCCGCCCAGTGCCCGAAGGCCCCTGCCTTGGTCGTGTCGCGATGGAAGAAGACGTGCTGGACGATCATCTTCTTCTGGCGCTGGATGTCGTCCGCCGCGGCGCGCTGCTCTTTCAGGAGCTGATGCAGTTCGGGAGTCAGGTAGAACACCCGCCCCTCTCGGTTCTTAGTCGTGCCCGGGTCGAGCCGGACCTCCCCAACGTTGAGATCGACCTGCCTCCACCGGAGCGGCAACACCTCGCTGTTGATTCGCCATCCCGTGACGTACGCGAACGTCACCACCGGCCGCATGCCCGCGGGGAGATGGGAGAGCACGGCTTCGTACTGCTCACGCTCAAAGAAGCCGACGCGGACGTTGTCCTCTCGCAGCATGGCGAAGTGCGGCTTGTGGTGCAGTTTCCCCGCCTCGATCGCCAGGCTGAACATCCGCTTGAGGACGGTCAGCTCGCGATTGATCTCACCAGCTGACACAGGCCTTCGGAGCTCCGGCAGATCCTGCGAGGTACCATTGCGATGTCTGACCCGCCGCGCTGGCCGGGCCAGGTACGTGTCGGCCATGCGCTTCGCGATGTACGCACGGATGTCGCTCGCCGTGATCGACGACAGCCGTCTGTTCCCGAAGAACGGCGCGAGGTGCTTGTTGATCCGCCGCTTGGCATCGACGTACGTCCGCTTGCGGTTCGCCTTGTAGTCGTTGAGCATGTCCTCGGCGGCGTTGCGGAAGGTGACGAGGCCGACCTTGGGATCGATCGGGATACCGCGCTCGACGTCACCCTCGCGCGCACGCAGCATACGGCGTGCGACGACTTCGTTCTTCGTGCCTGTGCTCTCTCGAACAGGCCGACCGTGCTGGTAGTACTTGATCCAGAGGTACGGCGACCGCTTCCGTGAATACACGGTTCCCATACAGAGTTCCTCCTTTCGGTTGTGGCTGGATTCCGCTTGGCAGGGCCAACTCGGCGCGTGCTCCGCGCCGGCAGGCCAGTGGTGAGTAATGGCCATCTTACCCCTAAAGCGGCCGGTGGCTCCCGACCGACGTTCGCTGAATGAAGCAGCTACCGAAGTCGCCCCTGCTGCTCACTTCACCTCGCGCATATCGGGCGCTACCAAGGGCTTCAAAGTGGCCCGAGAGCGGTGCCGAAAGGGGTGGACCGGAATTGCCTTGACACCACGGATGAGCTGCGGCACGTTGGACCGCGCCAATGTCGACCGTCACCATGACTCGGACCCCGCACAAATGCATCGCGACCGTCGCCAATGCAATTCGCTCGGGATCTGAGCGCCGATATTCAAGAGTGAACCGAATTGCGCTCGCCGAAGCCGTGTCGGCGTTTCACTCCCGCACCGGCCTGGCTCCGGCGCGCTTCGACATGCAGCTTGAAGCCATTCGGGGCGGCGCGACCATCGTACGCCTGGCGCACCAACCGAACTTTCTGCCCTACGACAACCTCCTTCTGCAGCTACGGTATTTACATCACCTACAGCAGACCCTTCTCGCCTTGGGCGAGCACGTCGTCAGTATCGTATTTCTGGTCGATCACGATGTTGCGACTAATCGCCGGTTTCGCATTTCACAAGTATTTGATCCCTCCGACAAGGCGCTTCTCAGACGCATCCGCTATCCCGTGGCCGAGCCCCATAAGCAGATAAACGCGCAGCCCGTCCCCTCCCAGCGATACTTCACAGAGCTTGCAGAATTGATCGAATCGCTGTCCCGGCTGCTTCAGCAGGACGGTTCGCGCCCACCACGGCCCCTAAGCGATATCGCAGCAGACCTAGGTCCGCCCGTGCAACCCACGTTAGGTACCACCGAGGTCACCGCCTACGCATGGATGCGCGTTGCCTACGTTCACGGCTTTGCTCCCAATGTGCTGTTCGTGCCTTTGTCCGCACTACATGGCCATCTCCGGCCTGTATACGTGGACCTCAGTCGACAACTTGGACCTGATCCCAAGGGGTTCGAATACTACTGGACCGTTTGCCCCTCGTGTCAAGGCCGCGAACGTATACGCAGGAACACCGACTGCGTCGATGCTGACTGCACGAACTGCGGGCTTGTCCGTCAGCGAGACCCTCTCACGGACGAGTCCATACGAATCATTCCGCGCGTGGCGTTGGACATTCTTGCGGACTACGTAGGACTCGACGTTGCCGGAGGAACTTCCTATGGCTCCGGAGCGCCATATCTTTCCGAAAGTGCCCGATTGGCTCAACGCATCGGAATTCCAGTCCCACCCGAAGTGGCCTGGCGGGTAGAGATCCTTCATACGGGCCTTGCTGGCGTCTCTGCGTACCGGCTCCGGGGTGGATCGACGCTGCCCGTGAACTTGCGGGACATCCTTGTGACTGGACGAATGGGTCTTGCGCACTACCTCGCCGTACATCACGAGTTATCGTCTTTGCGCGATGCCTTCGATCTGCACGCGGTCGACTCGCGGATTCCTGATTCGATCGAAATAGACCCACATGCTGCCACACAGCTCAAGTCTTGGCTGCGGTCGTCAATGACACATCGTTCAGAGGCTCGACAATGACGACCATTTGTGTGGGCGTGGATCTCGGCACGTCGGTGGTTAAGGCGACAGCACTAGACGTCAACAGTGGTGAAAGGCACCAGATCGCCTCGGCCTATGGGAGCCGTTCCGCGCAGGCTTCTCCTAGCGGCTGGTCGTCTGTGCTTGAGCGGATACTAACGACACTTTTTGACCAGATCGAGAGCGGCGTTCGCGTCGAAGCGTTGAGCATCACGTCGATGGTCCCGAATGTCGCGCTGCGGACTGAATCTGATGAACCGATCGGAACCCTATTGTTCTGTGATGACGATGCGTACGAACTTGAACTGTCGTTAGATAAGCAACTCAACTCGCCGAAGTGGGCCAATGAGGTGCTCTCTAAGGTCCTGTTGTTGTCCAAGGGGTCGACCACGCCCTTCAGATGGTACAGCACCCACAACTGGCTCGTTCGCGACTTAACCGGTGCCTTCGTAGTCGACACCGTAACGGCCGGTGAATGCGGATCCCTTATCGAGCCCGGCCACGGCTGGAATGGCGCCATCCTGGGGGACTTTGGCATCGACAGATCCAGTCTCCCAGAGATCATGCCACCAGCCACGTTCGCAGGGAGGGTTCGAGCGAGCTACGGAGTACCGCAGCTGAGGGGCGTACCGGTCACTGTTGGATCTTCAGATACCGTGGCCACGGCGCTCGGCGCCGGGCTCGCAAATGAACGTGACGCGTTGCTAGTGTATTACGGCACGTTCAACTCGGCAGCCAGGATCACCCGAACGCGCGACGAGGTTCTATTCGGATTGAGCCCGTTGAATCCCTTCCAGTGGATCCTCTCGGTGCCACGCGCTGGCGAACAGTTGAGTCATCTGGCGGGCCTGATCACTGATGGCGAGAATAGGACCGAACAGTTGGCGTTGTTCGACGCGTTGGCCGCGAGCTCCGAGCCCGGCGCGCGCGGCATTGTCTTCTTGCACTCAGACGACCTGCGCCAGACCACCGTCAGTTCGCGCCCACGCGGCTCAGTCCGATACCTTGAACCTCACCACACAAGAGGCGATCTTGCACGAGCCCTTCTCGAAGGGTTCGCGTATTTGTTGCGCTGGGCTATCGAGACCGAATCGACGACATTCTCAGCGGCACTGGCAGCGGGGGGCGGGGCGAGAAGCAATTTATGGAGGCAAATCGTTTCAGACGTAACCGGCCTAACGCAAGTCTACAGGCCGTCAGCCGATCGTGGGGTAGGAAGTGCCCTCTTGGCAGCCGCAGCCATCGACAAAGGCTTACTCGACAAGCTCACGTCGTTGATTGCTGTGGAGGATCAAGCGTGTGCGCCCGGCGACTCTTCGCGATACGCGGCGCCGTACGCACGCTATCTGGAAACTTGGATCTGAGCGACATGAGGGAGACCGCATTCCCGAAGCAGAGAACCGTCAACGCCTGTCAGATCTGCTCCGTGCCATTTGCATAGACGTAGATTGGTTGCTCCCGATAGCGTCACATCCCTCAGGGACGCGAAGCGGATATCCGCGCCATAGAGAACTGCGTTGGTCAGATCCGCACCGTCAAAACGGGCAGCCACCGCGCGCATCCCTCGCAGGTCCGTCTCCGCGAAAACCACGCCACGAAGGTCGGCCCCGTCAAGGTATCCACTGTCGAGTAATCGCCGACTGCGCAGTTCTTCGATCGCCGCCGAGACCGTCCCTCGATCGCGCGACCGCAATCTACTCAGGAACGTGGCTCTCTCCTCTCGCTCAACGCGCCTTGCTCTAAGCACCTCAAGACTAAGCACTGTCGCCACAGCCCCAAAGAGTCCAGCCGCAATGCTCCCTAAAGAGGAGGCGAAGATCGTCGCCCAGAGAACCTTCGGATCTCTAATACGCTCCGAAATCACCGTCACGCCAAATGCGATAGCGGTAACAATCAATAGCCACACAAGTCCCAAAATGACCCTCGCCCACCGACGCCAGAGGTATGGTGCGCCCAGCGACGCGCCAAGGGCCAGAATCCAACGTCGAAACGAGGAAGAGAACTTCACGGAACAGCTCCCATCGCTAGAAGGTGTCGTCGTTCCGCGGGCGATAGCCCCTCAGAGCCCGTGATGCGCAGTCCGTGGTACAACAGTGGCGGCCTTAGGCGTGCCTTGCTCGCACCCTGCGGATTCCAAAGCGCAACTTCACCGTCTTCGCTCGCAGTCGCTATCGTGCTTCCATTCGGTGACCAGCGCACGCACCACACCTGTCGTTGGTGCGCCTGCGCAATGGTCCGCGCTTGCTTGCTGTCCACCTCAAGCAACACTACACTTCCGTCGTCGGCCCCCAAGGCGGCCATCTGACCGTCGGGGCTGACGTCGATGCTCCAAATCGCGTTTACCGGCAATTCCGCTACGGGAACGGCTGGCGAGACACTGTCCATCGGCACGCGCCACACTTTGCCTCCAACGCCAGCCGCGATAGCAGCGGTGCCTTTTTCGATCAACCCTACTGCGTATAGCGGTCCGGCGCCCAGCGCGTGACAGCCCCGCTCACTAAGGTCGGGAACAGCGAGCACTCGAATCGTGCCGTCTTCGCTAGAACAGACAATCACGTCTTCTGCGGCAAATACTATCGATGAGATGCGGCCCTCGTTCGTCCGTCTGCGGTTGATGGGTGTGAAATGGACGGCGTCAAGAACAACGATCGTACGATCGTCCGCTCCCGACGCCAGTCTCAGGCCAGATGGCGAGAACGCCACCGAACCGATCCATCCCGTGTGAAGGCGCTCAGCAAATAGCGAGTCGCCGGTCGAGGCATCACTAATGCGCACCTCACCGTCATCGCTCGCGGAGGCGACGCGGTTCGAGCGCCGTTCAACCGCGAGGCTGAACACCTGATCTCGGTGGCCGTCGAAATAGCTTGTCCTGGGAGTGTCGCCGCCGAGGTCGAACTTGACCAGCTTGTGGTCGCCAGTGCCGCATATCAGGACGTCCTCGGAAGCGAAGCCGATCGCGAATACGCGCCGCGCGTAACCAGTACGCCGCCGAAAGCACTTGCCGTCTTCGGTGTGCCAGAATCTTAGCGTCTGATCCTCGCTGCCGCTCGCAAGCACGCGGCCATCATCAAGGAGCGCCATGGACCGAATCCATGAACCATGTCCTTCGTACAGGTCCAGCTGCTTGAGTGAGTTCGCGTCCCACACACGGATAACGGCGTCATTGCCAGCTGAAAACAGCCGCGCTGAGTGCTGGTCGAGCGCGAGGCACCATACACGATGCGAGTGACCGGCCTCCGTCTTCAGGCGGAACTCGTCGTTCGCCTGTCGCTCCCAGGCTCGAACGCGCCCGTCATCGTCGGCGGTAAACAGCGTAGATCCAGCCGCGTCAAAAAGTGCGTCACGTACCCACGCAGTGCCGTTCGTAAAGCGCGACAGCTCTTTGCCACCCTCGACGTCGAAGACTAAAAGATCGCCCGAATCTCCGCCTAGCACAACGACGGAGCGCGCCGTCCCAGGAATCGCTCGGACAACTTTAAGACGAAAGGTCGCGACCATGAGCTTGCGAGCACGGCCGGTATTGAGATCCACTACCCTGATCGACCCGTCAGCGCACGCTGCTACCAGAACGTCGTTGACGACGGCCAGGCCTCGGACTTGAGCGTCGACGTTGAGAAGAGTCGTCACGCTCAAATTGCTCCATCGGACACTGCCTATTGCGCCGTCAACAGCGGCAAAGTACGACACGCCGTCACGTGCAACCGGACTGATCGCCGAAAGCCAATCATCCGCGCATTTGACAACACTCTGTAGTTCGCCATCAGCCGTCCACAACCGCACAAAGCCCTCAAACGTACCGGCTGCTAGAAGCTCCTGGCCGGCGGCTACTCGCGCGACGGCTGTAACCGGCCCAAAATTGTCCCCGAAGACACAGGACCGAAACTCCGATGAGGAGCAATCGGCGTCCCGAACATCGATGTCCCGGAAATCGACTGAATCAAGAGGAAGGCCCGTGAAATCGACGCCGTGAAGGTCGACGTTGCCACGCCGCGCGATTTCCACCAGATTGGCGACGATGTAGCCAGGGTGCGCCGAACGCCGCGCGATCTCTAACAACGCTAGGATACGCCCGCGCAACTTGTGTTTTGTTCCGAGCTGTCGTCGCACATCTGCGACAAGGCTCTCGACTGCGGCGACTTGAAGAGTCTGGACGTAGTCGTCCGCAAGCGGATTAACCAACAGCAGCGTTGACAACACCTGCGGTAGCCCGGCGTGGTCATCCAGCAACAACCCGAGCCGCACTTGACGCTTAACGTCTTCCACCAAGTGCTCGCGCAATAGTGGATGCGTAATCGCGATCTCCACGTCGTTCGAGTCCACCAGCAGAACTCGCGAGAGATGATCCAGATGCCGCTGTGCCGTGGAACTGTCCACTGGCCAAGCGAGTTCGCGAAGAACAGACCACTCAACACCGCCGCCCTCCCACGCCAATTTCGAGAGAAATAGCCGTTCTTCCCGAGACAGCCGCGAGACGTGCTCGTCCATGAGCGTTGAGATGTCATCGCTTACGGGCGCGTCAGCGGCGAGCAGTTCGGTGACAACCGCCGCGCCTCGGTCCAAAGACAGGCCACAAAGCAACTTGATCGCGAGAGGATTGCCCAGAAACCGCGCGTGTACCTTGCTGAGCAGGCGTGCCTCAAGGGTCACGCCGCTGTTTGCCATCAATTGTGCAACTGCTGGCTCATCGAGGCCGGGAAGCCGAAATACCCGCAGAGTCTCGGGAAATACTCGATACGCGTTGGGCAGTTCACGGCTCGTGACGAGAACGAGCGAGTCGAGCCGGGCCTGTGCGAGCGAGCGAAAGAAATATTCGTAGTGCGACGACAGATCCTGCGCATTCTCAGCTGATGCGGCTCCGCCTCTGCTGTTGAATACCGTCTCAGCGTTGTCGAGAACAAGCAGAACCCGTCGTGCCGCCAGCATGCTGAGGATGTTCGTGGTGGCAGTCTCGGCCGTCGCATCCGCGACGGAGATCTCCGCGCCAAGAAGGTGAGCAATTCGCTGGGCTACCCAATCGAGTGTCGGACCATTTCGGAGTGACACCCAAGGTGCATCAGAGTAGGCGGAGGATAACGCGTCGGACAGCGCGGCAGCGAACGACGTCTTTCCTTGTCCTCCAAGTCCCACAATCGCAATCGATTTTGTCGGGGGATTCGCCATGCTGATGGCAGCGTTCAATTCTTCTTGTCTACCGAGAAGGCGACGAGTATCCAACCCAATCCCGTCCCACCGGGTGGCCGAGCGTTTCAAGTCGGCGATTAAGCCTTCGACTGTCTTTTGCAGCTCGCGCGAACTGTCCGCTATCGTTTTGCTACCGAGCGTCTTCGCGTAACGAAACTTGAGATCTCGCTGAGTTGTCGGATCGAGGCCGTGCAAAAAAAGAACTACAGTTCGCTCCGTATCAATCTGGTTAGACGTCAACGCCTGCGACCATCCGCGCTCAGACGTTAGGCCGTCTCGCGTAACGAGTACGATGATGATGCATGAGTCGCTTTGATGTGACCACGGCAAGGGTCCCTCGCAGGGCCACTGCACCGATGCAACTGAGGCAGATGCGGAAGTACTCTCGATGAGCCTGACGAGTTCCGATCGCTCAACGCGATCTGACTTCGTTCCAAGAACAAAAATCCGGAGCGGCATCGCTATCGCCCCGTGAGCACTCACTTCGCGAACCGAGGCACCCATGGATTGCCAGAGGCGAGGTGAGCACTCAACGGCGTTACAGACACTACGTGGTCAAGCACCAACGCCTGTATGTCGCTGTCGGGCTCGAGCGTGTCGCGATTGAGTTCGACGACGACAGGAAGTTTTGCGCCTTGGTCTCGCGAAAGGCGTTTCGGCTTGGCAAAAACAAAATACGGTTGCCGACTGTCCCTAGTCACCCTGATCTCTGTCGATTCGGAGGCGTTGCGTGGAATGTTAACGTTCAGAATCGAAACGCCCTTCGGGAGACCGTGCGTAATCACTTCGTCCAAGAATCGCGCAAGAAAGTGCGAAGAGGGCGCCCAGTTGACAGCCTCCGGAGTGTCTCCTCCTTCGATCTGGAGTGAAATCGCGATCCCTGGAATGTTGTATGAGTCCGCCTCCATCGCGGCTCCAACGGTGCCACTACCAGTGAGCGTCGTTCCGAGGTTCTCGCCAAAGTTGATGCCGCTCACGCAGATGTCGGGCATTCGCGGCGCCAGCTCCAGGATGGCGTACGAAACCGCTTGCGCTGGTGAGGCGACGATTGAGTACGCCTCCAGCTTCGTGCCGTCGTCCAAACGCATGTCGTATTCTTCGATGATCCCGGTGTCTGGAGTTTTTGGATACGAGCGCCCCATAGCAGTCTGCGGATCCCTCGTACTCGCAACCAAGACATCGCCAAAGACATGTGCGACGAGTGCCGCGGCTCTTAGCCCTGGAGCATTCACGCCGTCATCATTCGTTACCAGTATCAGTGGTCGCGCCATAAAGCTCCTCTGCTGCCGTCGGTCTTCCTGCCAATCTCCAGCACCCCTCTGAAGTCGGCCCGGCACGTGTTGCTCCGGCAGGCCGCGGATGAGCTGCCTGCCCGGCGCAGTGTGGCACAACCGGCCAGTCCCGCGAAACGGAAATTTGCTCGGGAATCGCGCATGGCTGACGCCACTACTTGCTCATGGCCTCCGTCCTCAGCGGCGTTTACGTGACTCGATGAACGCGTCCAGGTCGGCTCGATCTACGAGGACGCGCCGCAACGCCTTTCTCTGCCGATCTCCCTCGCGTGCACGCAACGGTGGCATGTCAACTATTGGAATCAAACCCTGAAGGATGTAGTCACGTGCGGTCCAAAAGCTGCAGCCCAGGTACTCCGCCGCTTGCCGCATGTTCAGCAGACGTGGCTTCACCCTTTCACGCGATTGATCGTCGGCGCCGGAATTGACAGCAGTGGTCGTCTCCATGATCGTTCACCCGGCGATCCCGGACGCCCTCTCGGAGGAGGACGTCCAGGATCCTTGCCTTCCACCGCTACGACGCGGCCTCCGTTGCCGTCTTCTCATATTCGGCGTACGCCTGCAGCACGAGATCGCGCACGCGCTCTTGCCCGGACGCATCAGCGATCGGGCGCAGCAGCGCGAAGCTGCGACGCTCACCGTTGACCGAATACTGGCGTGCGGGGAAGGTGACGTTGCGCCCGCCACCGCTGCGGCGCTCCCACACGGCGAAGCCGATCAGCTTCAAGCCTTCGAGCACGCCGTCGCTGAAGTGCAGCTCGGCATCGGCGAGTTTGCCTTGCGGGTTGCCTTTGTCGTTCGGAACGATCTTGACCACCATGATGTGACCTCCTGTGAAGCTCGCTGCTCGAGCGAGCGGTTGACGGTGACGAATCGATTGAGGGATTCATGCGGCCACCTGTGGAGTGGACGCCTGCAGGCGTTGCCACAGCCAGTGCTGCAGCGTGTTCAGGCCAACGAGTCCGGGATCCGCGGAGAGCAGCTGGTGCTGGTTGCCGCGGTACTTCGCTCGTTGCCAGGCGAGCTCCATCGCGTCGACGAGCACCAGACGCGCAGGCGTGCGGCCCCTGGTGTCGTCGAACGTGATCGGATCGGCCGCAAAGCCGGCCAGCTCGGAGAAGACCCCGCCGTGAAGCGTGACCGTCGCTGGCGAATCGAGACTGATCGGCGCTGGTCGTGACGAACGCGAAGTAGACGCGCGTGTGTTGGCCGATGGTCACGTTGATGCTCGGTGCCAGCGACCTGTCGTTCATTGGCGTTCTCCTTTCTTCGAGATCCCCCGCCGCTTCGATAAATGCCCTCCGTGAGAAGTGCCGAGACCCGTCAAGGCCGCGTCAGCGGCGAGCGCAGCGAGCGAAGCCTTGACTCGGGCGAGCACTTCCACAGAATCGAGATGTCGGAGCGGCGGGCATGTGCATCACCTCGTTGTCGGAGTGGCTCCGAGCACTCCGGCTTCGCGGAAGCTGTAGTGCCGGTGCTCGTCACCGACGATCAGGTGGTCGAGCAGCGGCATGTCGAGCACGTCTGCCGCGGCACACAGGCGCAACGTCAGTCGTGCATCGTCTGGGCCTAATGTGGGATCGCCGCTCGGATGGTTGTGAACGACCATCAGGCCAGTCGTGCCCGGTGTGAGACACGCGGGCACGAAGACATCCGGCATCGAGAGGCGTGCTCGCACGTGTTCCGCGCGAGAGCACGTGCCAGGCAAGCAGACGATTCTTCGTGGAGAGGCACGCGACGCCGAAGACCTCAACGGGCTGGTCCGCGATCAGCGGCGCGAGGACGGCGGCGGCGGTGCGTGGGTCCTTCAGCACCACGGTGGGCACGTCGACGACGCGGCCGTCACCGTCGCGCAACGGTCGGTAGGCGCAGACGAGTTCCCGCACGCGGTGACCGCGTGCTGGAGCCGAAGGCGAGACAGACGGATTCAGCATGACTTCTCCTTTCAGCGCTGGTGCGTACGCGGCTCTGGGAGCGACGCACGCGTGATCTCGCGGCGGCGGTGTCCGCGGTCGAGGTGTGGGTGATTCGGAGGTGAGTGGCGGAGAACCGCCGGCAGGACGTGGCAGTCCGAGTCGCGCGGCTGTGCGCGACAGGTCCTGAGGACACCAGCTGTGTCTCAGGAGCACCGCTGTCGCGAGCAGGCGAGGATATTGGCTCGCGGGGAGGTGGGCCACACGCCCGACGAGCACGTCGAAGTCGTCGCTGATGTGGAGTTCTTCGAGCAACGCGTGCAGCAGCCCGCGCGACCACGTGAGATCGTTCGCCCCTTCGGCTAACGTGCGAAGGTCATCGAGACGGCCGTGTCGTCGCCAGTCGTGAACGTGGTTGATGGCGATCAACCCGGCCGCTGACTGTGGGCTCGTGCTTCGTCGGCGTGTGGATCCGTCGCGCATGGCAGACACCTCCGGCAGAGCGCCCGGCTCTGGGAGCGAAGGCGGCCACCTGCGCGACGGAGGTCGCGAGGGGCGGGTGAAGGACGTGGCGTGTGCCGACGCCCGTTGTGCGTGGAAGGAGCCGCGGGGCTGCGCCCGAGCGGCGAATGACCTGGTCTAGTGGACCGTGGTCAGGAGGCGGCTGGCGGCGCGATCGAGAGTGAAACGTCCATCCTGCCAGGGCGTGCGTTGGCTCAAACGCGTGAGCCCCTGCACGTAGCCCCAGACCGAACGGGGATTCGACTCGAACGCTTCTGCCAGCGTGTACGCCTCGGCGGCCTGCTTCTGCGACAGCTCGAGTCGCTGAACGGCCGCATCAACAACCGCGTCACGGGTCGGCCCGAGCTCCTGGGACGTGGCCCGCAGGAGAACGAGGCGATCGTGCGCAGGGTCGGCGTCGAGCGCGGTCCGGACACTGTCGAGCGACGTGGTCCAGACCTCTTGAATCGACGCACCCACGTGTCGGCGCCGGAATCCGACGACGTGCTGAAAGCCCCAGATGATGTGGTTGCCGCACACGGCGCGGAACAGGAACACATCCAGGGTCAGGGCGGCGGCACCGACGTCGCTGTTCCGGAGAATGAAACCGCGGAACAAGGCAGCGTGCGACGTATCGGTCGGGTCTTCGAGATCGCGGTTGCCGTCCACGAGGAACAGGAACATGTCTCGGTCTCCCAGGTAGGCGCCGAACGGAACCCGTTCAGCGCCGTACACGCCGTCCTTGTAGGCGAGCGGCAGGGACCAGGCCGGGTGTTGGGCCATGAGGTCGAGCACCCGGTTGGCCAGCTCGTCGTGATGGACCCGCGCGTACCTCGGAGAGGTGACCGCGTGGACGGTGCACGGATCGTCGCGGTCCACGAGGAGCTGGTGCTCTTCGCGACGTTGACGCCGCAACCCGTAGTTGATCGCGTCGGACGCGATCGCCGCGGGGAGCGTTCGGAGGTACTTCGGCGGCGCAGCGGCAATGCCGGCGAGCTGCTCGAAGCTCCAGTGCGTGAGAGCGGCCGGGCGACCCGACGTGTCGCGTAGCGCGAGTGCGTCGGATGCCACCGCCTCGGTCCTGAGTGCGACGGTCTCAATGGTGCGCTCTTCGGTGCGGAGGCGACGTGCGTGTGCCGCATCATAGAGGGCTTGAACACTGGCGTACCGTTCGTCGGGTGGGCGCGATGCCCATTCCCGGTGAGCCGTGTACGCATTGACAGCAGACACACCTGTCCCGTTCATTGGAGTGCTCCTTTCTGCGTGCCCTGAGGGCGACGAGGTGGAACGAAGCCTCACGTCGGGCGACGTGAGGGGGCGGCCAGGACGGCCACAGCGAGAGATGCTCGAAATCTACGCCCGTCGCACGGCCGTGTCAAACACGGCCATGCCACACGTGGCGAGTTTCACGCGATCGCACCGACCGTGGTCGCGGGCGCCACCGACAACGCATATTCGCGCCGCAACGTAAACGGCCCGTGCTTCATGTTCACGAGGATTCCATGCTGAACGATAGGCGGAGGCGCGGAATCCCCCTTCAACGAGATGCGGTGCACCCGCAAGTGCACCGTCGCCTCTGGCATGAGCTCGCTGAACGCCTTCACCACCATCCACTGCTCCGCGCTCGCCGTCTTCGCGTGCTCACTGTTGACCACCAGGTCACCGGGAGCAACTGGTTCGTTGCCGCGGCCTAATCGGGCGAGTTGCGCGCGCATCTGCTGCACGCCGTCGCAAGCGTACTGAATGTGTTCGCAAAGCGGAGAGAAGATCTGGTCGGTGATGACTTCAATCGCCTCGTTCATCGGAAGGACGCCATTTGCCTGCCGCGTCCGCTGTTCGTCGGTGCCATTCCGTGCGATCCAGTCCGCAATGAACCGCTTCTTTTCTTCATGGAGTGCAAGTTGCGCGGCACCTGTTGATCGCGTTCCCGCTTGCTCCGCAGATCCGCGCGGAAGCGGCGATGCGCCTCGGCTGGGACATCCTTGGCGAGGCCCTGATCGGTGGCGACGTCAAAAAAGAAGCGTCCGCGCTCGGTGATGATGCAGCAACGCTTCGGCGTTGGCGGTGGATGCGCGATTGCCCGTTGGCCCTTGTCCGCCAGGAATGCTTCGGCCACACCTTCGCGCAACTCGCGATCCGAGTCGCGGCGCTTCGCCCGTTCGGCGGTGCGCTGCGCGTAATACGCGCCCTCTAGCTCGTGGTTCTTGGCTGCGGCGCGGTACAGCTCGGCACCGCGATCACGCAGGCGCTGAACTGAACTCGGCCACAAAAGATCATAAATGGTTTATAACATTAACGGTTTATTGTTCATAAATTATTTATACTGTCATAAATCATTTATACTGCTGTGCGCATTTGCCGAATCAACCCAGCGCTGACGACGGGATCACCGCGGAGGACGTTCGAGTTCTCGCCGCGGCGATGGGCTGTCGCACGCAGGCGGAACTTGCTAAGCGCCTGGGAGTCACCCAGGCACGGGTCTCGCAGATTCTCTCGGGAGCGTACCCGGTGAAGCCCGGTGCGCTGATGCAGTTGATTCGGGCGCTCCAATCTGCCTACCAGAGTTCGATCTCCGCCGAACAGTTGCCCCACACGTCAAAACAGATCCGAAAGCGCAGGGCGCGCGGATGAACTCCCATGCGTGGGTAGTCCCCATCGTCGCTGCTGAGCATTTCGTGGTAGCGACACGAGACACAGGTTATCGAAGCCTTGCTGCGGCGGTCGCCGAGCTGGTCGACAATTCGATTCAGGCAAATGCCAGGCACGTCGACATCCTGCTGAAAGAAGTGGACTCAGAGGGCAGCCACACGACCATATTGGGCGTGATCGACGACGGCGACGGCATGTCGCCGACAGCCATCGGTCGCGCACTCCAGTTTGGCGGTACGAACAGGTTCGGGGATCGCTCAGGGCTCGGACGTTTCGGTATGGGCCTGCCCAACAGTTCGGTGAGCTACTCCCGACGTCTCGAGGTGTATTCGTGGCAACGACCGAACGACGTCTACCACTCGTACCTCGATGTCGATGAAGTGGCGACGGGCCGACTACGATGCATTCCGACGCCTCGTCGCGCACGGTTACCCAACTGGGTAGCTCCCCGAGGTTGGCGCTCAGGTACGCTGATTCTCTGGACGCGTTGTGACCGCTTGGGGCGCCTCAGGTCAGAGACGCTCAGTCGACGATTGCATGTAACCCTCGGACGGGTATACCGCCACACGATTTGGAGCGGAGCGCGCATTTCAATCAACGGTGTTGCAGTACACGCCCTTGATCCGTTGTTTATCGACGCAAGATCCGCGGTCAGGGGAGCGACGTCGTACGGTTCTCCCATGCGCTACGAAGTTGTCGGTTTTGACGGACGGCCTTCAGTGATCGAGGTGCAGTTTTCCGAGCTTCCCGTTGACAAGTGGCATCGGTGGTCGGTCGAGGACAAAAGGCAGAAAGGCATCGTTGGCGGCGCTGGTGTATCAATCGTTCGTGCCGGACGTGAGATCGACTATGGCTGGTATTTGTTCGGTGGTAAACGTCGCGAGAACTACGACGATTGGTGGCGTTGTGAGTTGCGGTTTTCTCCAAGCCTGGATGAACTGTTCGGTGTTACGCACAGCAAGCAGGGTGTGAATCCCAGAACCGAATTAAAGCTAATGCTCTCGCCGGACATGGAGGCGATCGCTCGTACGCTGAATCGCCGCGTAAGAGAAGCTTTCGATCGCGTCAAGCGCCTTGACACCCCTCCCCACCTTGTAACCATGACGCGGCAGGACGCCCTTCTCGCACCCCCCGCTTCCCTGGCATCGAGGAGAATCGCGTCCAACGGCCTTCGGTATCGGCTGGAATACAAGGCGCTTCCTGAGCCCGACTTCTATACAGTGCGCGTCGAACGTAACTCAATCGTCGTCTGCCTTAACACAAACCACGCGTTCTTTTCCGAGATCTACCAGCGCGCTTCCGAAACCGGTGGCTGCGGACCGGAGCGAATTGAGCGTCTCATCTTGGCCGCTGCACGCGCCGACTTGGAAGCCCGCGGTGACAAAGAGCGGAGCCACGCAGCGCGTCTGCGACGCGCGTGGAGTGATGCTCTTACCGCGTTCCTGAGGCCTCGATGACGTCGACGCAGCGCCCAGATCAACGCCTCGCCTGGATCGACGTCACGCCGGCTCAGTTGTGGCGTTACTCGCATCCACGAAAAACGCTGCGCTCAGTTGTGACAGAACTCGTACGCTCCACACGCGTATCCGAGCAGGCCGCAGCGGTTCGGACGGCTCGAGCGAATGGCATTGAGAGGGCGCGCAAGGCCGGTAGCCGAACGACGGTCCCACTAATCTTCTGCGTTAACGTCTTGTGCGATCTCCGAGCGCAAGGTTGGAAGCTGCGGCTAACGAGCCGCAGAATCCTTGCGCTTGCGCCCATGAACGGCATGGACGCGGTTGAGGAAAGAGCACGTGTCCGCGCGGCACACGTCATTGAGCGCGACGCGCAACTGCGGCAACCGGGGGTCATGCGCTTCATAGCAGAGATGGAGCATCGGCGACTTCACAACGGCGAATGGCACTCTATCTTTTCGCTGATGCGCGACGGCCGCGATCTGGCGAAACGGCTGTCGAGTGTTCCCCGCCCGACTGAGACTTCAGATGGAACGGCGCTGCGTGAAGCGGTCGATCCCTATCTTCAGGTTGCACGCGCGGGAACGACCTGCGAGTTTACTGGCCTCGATCTGTTTGACGTGTGGCGATATTTTCGGCACACATGGACCACGACGTACCAGAGCACGCCGGGCAGAAAGGTCTTTTTCCTCGTGCGCGACCGTGCTGCCGCAAATCACCCAGTCGTCGCGATTGCGGCACTTGGCAGCCCGATCGTTCAGCTGTCGGTGCGTGACCGGTGGATCGGCTGGACGCCGGACCATCTCATAACGGCGATGCGTAACGGCTCTCGCGGATCGTGGATGCAATGGCTGGACACGTCGTTGGAACGACTACTGAGCGACGTCTACACCAATGACTTTGTAAAGGACGGAGTCATACCTAGGCGTTCGCTGCGGCACCCGACCGTAAACGACGTTGCGAAGCTGCGGGATCTGGCGGGGGCGGAGCGCCGGATTCATCGTCTCTACCCAGAACAGCAGGCACACAAAGCGGCCGGTCGGGGACAGAATACCGTTTGGTCCAATCAAGCGAAGACTCATTTGTTTCGTTCCAAGCGGGCCTCGACGTTGGCGGACCTTCTCGCGGCTCGGATCCAATTACAGGCAGCCCGCACCGCCTGGCGTCGCATGGAGTCTTGGACCCGAGCACTCGCAACAGAGGGCTTTAAGCGCGCAGTCGCGACGGTTCTTCGACAGACAAAGGCCGCGCATGTCGGCGTCGAGGTGATGGATATCACGGTCTGTGGCGCCATCGCACCGTACAACCATTTGCTGGGCGGAAAGCTCGTGTCACTGCTGATGGCAAGCCCACAAGTGCGAGCCGAATACGCGCGCCGGTACAAGACTGCATCCAGCATCATCGCTTCGTCTATGGCCGGTCGAACGATCACCCGGCCTCCACGTCTGGTGCTGCTAGGGACCACTAGTCTCTATGGAGTTGCACCAAGCCAGTACAACCGGCTCAAGATGCCAGCGGCTGCCGTCGGCGGACCAGAGAACGCGATGGTGTCGTACGAGTGCCTAGGACGAACGGCCGGGTACGGGTCATATCATTTCTCGCGTGACACGCTCGCCTCACTCGAACCTCTCCTCGGACGGCTGCAACGTGGTCGGCCCGTTAACAGCATCTTTGGGGAAGGAGTGAATCCCAAACTGAGAAAGGTTCGCGCCGCGCTGGATGCTGCTGGGCTCCCGTCGAACCTGCTGCTGCAGCACGGCAGCCCCAGACTCGTTTACGGCATTCCTCTAGCAAAAAACTTTAGGGAGATTCTTCTTGGCGTGCAGTCGAGGCCTTCGTATCTGGTTCCAGATGGATCCGATGCGGCTAATCGGATTGTTGACTTCTGGTTCACGCGGTGGGTGGTCAAGCGAATCCAGAATGAGGAGGTGCTCACAGCGGTAGCTAGTCACTCCTTGGCTTCGCCTGTGCGTCATGGAGCGCGAGTGGTGCTTCCAGACGACGACTCTAATGAGTTTGCCGAGGGCGCCTCGCCGTACACGTTCGGCCAACACTCATTGGACGAACCCGTGAGCGCCGACATCGAGCAGATCGACGAGGTGGCACACTCGACCCAGCTTGGAGTTGAGTTCGTGACAGCGGCGCTTGCAGACTGAATTCTGTTATCGCCCTGGCACCGATGTCACGGAAAAGATTTCACTAAAGGATCCCAATGTAACGACGGCGGGTTCTTCGTCCTTAAGTCCAACGCCAAAGCCGGCGTTGAGGATCCTGAGCCGCTGGCCGGGCCGCAACTGCAAGTCGTCGGATGTTCGCAACAAGATCGCCCGGCCCCTCGGAAATCGCGCCGATGCCTCGGCTGTCGCGTCCCAACTCGCTGGCCCGTGTCGTCGGGCGATGGTCACCTCCAGATCTCCAAAGCTGTCGTTGTTCTCTTGACCGGTAGGCGACTGTAATTGCCACTCCCAGTATTCGCCGCATAGTTGCCGCGCCGAACAGTACCCACAATTCTCCGCTGTCGGCCGTGCGGCGGGGGGAACTCGCGAAAGCGCACTAACTGCGGCGTCACGACGCTCGACGATCTCTCGTTCGAGTTCCTGAAGCTTAACGTCGGTCGGCGCTGGGACCTCGCGCTGACCGCTGGAGTAGGCGACCGTCAATCGGTCAGCGCGGCGTCCGCTAGGGTTGAGTTCGGAATCCCTGCTCCAGAGAAGGGCATACACCTGCAGCTGAAAGTCGTGTGCCTGATCCATCGCGCCAGTCTTGAAATCTGTCAAGTGGCAGGACTTCTCAGTTAGGACGAGCAAGTCGGTTCTGCCCTTCCAGCCGAGAGAAGGCACTCGCAATTCCAGTTCGGAGTAGGCTCCTGCCGTCAAAGGCGCGCGGCCCGCCCCTGGAAGCGCGGGAGTCCCAGTAGATGATGGTCGCGCGTGCTGAGACCCGGCTCCCAATCCATCATTGACTTGCACTGTGCTTATCAGTGCTTGCGTGCGAGATCGCAACTCGGGAACCTGCGCCCGTAAGGAGCGAGTGATTTGGTCACCGATTCGGGATGCCCGAGGGTTCGACAGAACGCGCGTGTGCACGACCTGAATGCAATCGTTGAGGATGCCCGTGTACCCACCGAGCGCTCTCATCACTTGCACAGCAGCTGGCTCCGCAGATGAACTACATCCCGCTTCAACGAATGCTCGGGTGATTCGCTCGATGGCAAGATGAACTACGGTTCCCCCAAGACTTGCCACGGTTATTCGCGGCGGATAGCCCCGGCCCGACCACAACGTCGGATACGGCGCGGCCATCAAAGCCCATCGACGAGGGCAGGCTTCAATCTCAAGTAGTGTGGTGACCGACATGTCGGACGGCGGCGCAGGCCACCTGTCGGGTGGTGTCGCTTCCCAGGGCGACGGATGATCAGGTGGTGGCATGTCCAGAGCCCACGCCTACTCTCTCGAGGAGGATGGCCGTTGCCCTTGGGAGATTCCGGCGCACGACGAGTTCATCGATCAAGACGACCGGAATCGCAGGTGAAAATTCTTTAACGTCCCGAAGTTCCGGTTCTGACGGCTCATCCGGGGTTAGCGGCCCCTGTAGCCCCACTACGAATTGGTTCCCCTGAGCATTGGTAATCACTATCGGAGCGCTGATCTCACCCAGGCCAGGTATTTCGAGGGTGACGTCGCGGCCGATCGTGAGGGATTCGACTCCGTGTCGATTCAGATCCTCGAAGAGGATGTCTGTAGACCGGCGCAATCGATCTGGAGCGAGTAATGGAACTATCCCGTGGAGCGCGAACCGCAGAAGGCTCGCCCCCACATGCCGATCTAGCAGGTCGTGCTCGAACTTATTCTTGTACCTTCGAAGGCATCGGTAGCACGACCGATCGCAGTTGTCTGGACAGCTTTCGAGGATCTCGAGCGCGTCCTCGAATACGGACAACCCTAAGCCGCCGACACGCTGGGCGAAGCCTGCTCCACCGGGCAGCGTGTCATAGAGGTATATTTCCGCTTCCCGTCCTTCCCGCCCGGCTGTTGTCAGGGCTGGCCGATACTCCGCCTGCAGCTCGTTCGCCTCCAACTCCAGGCTCGCGCAAGCCGCCTTTGTCAGCGCCTCACTTACCGTTCGAAGTGCGACGTCCGTGGCGAGAAGACTCGGCAGAAGGTTCAGCGGGGGCGCAGCGCTGATGGATATGAGCAAGACGTCACTGATGAAGTCGGTGCCCAACACCAGGCCTTTCGTCGCACCACCTCCCGGGCAGTTCGGGTCTTTGAGGTCGGGAAATGGCTTTCGATGGGCGGCACCGACGACGCCCTTGGGCAACGCGGTCGGCTCGATTAGCCCACACTTCGTACAGTACGTGTAGCCCTCCTCTCTCGGTCCCCGATTGGTAACCAAGAGGTGCTGCCTGGTGTAGTACACCCGTAACGATTCGTTCAGGCGCGTCCACTTCGCCTCGTCCGTGGGCGTATGCATCGTCAGTTTCGCGCGCGTCGCGTAGCTGCGAGCCGGTTGGTCATCTGGCGATGTGCCTTCTTCCTTCGCAACAGGGTGCGCGAAGCCTGGTGGCCGTAGCCAGTACGACGCAGGACCGAATGTCCCAGGCATGCCGCATGCTTCGCAATCCTTCCGCTCACCTCGAACGCCTGCGTCCAGCGACACCGTCCGCGCGTAGTGACAGTACTTGCATTCGTAGTAGAAGCGCCGTCCGAGCCACGCTTGATAACGGTCGCTCCGCATTGGTGAGTACACCGCGCCGGACGTCCACAACTTGCTTCCGATCCACACCTCTTTGCCTGGTGCATACTGCGAGAGCGCTACCGGTAGTCCCTGCGATGGCGTAAATCTGAATGCCGGGCGGAAGCGAGTGGAACGCTCTGGATCGAAGACGTGAAATGTTGCGACATCGGTGGGGAACGCGTATCGCGGTACAACGCCTTTGTAGAGCAGACGATCGAGCAGGTTCTCGGCGGCTGGATCTCGGCCTGGCTGTTCTTCGCCTTCTTCGTCAGTGACCTCTGTTGGTGTCTCAGAAGCCGCAGCATCAGCTTCCGCCGGAAGTTCACCAGCGTCATCGTCGGCGCCACCGGACGGCACGTATTCGATCGCCGCATCGATTGGATCAATTGTGTCAGCGATGAATGAACTAAGAATGCGCTGCCGCTCAGAGTGCGGAATGTGCATCGGAAGCCACTGTTCCAGCTCTTCGCGTAATGCCAAAGCATTCTGGTTCAGCCATTCGTTAAGGCCGAATCGGTTCAGTGGCTTCGTGGGATTCTTGAATTCCGCCACTGTTCCAAGCACGGCGAACAAGTGGGGCTGATCCTCGGGCTTAATGGCGGGCAGCTTGGCTTGGTGGTACCGCTGCAGTAAGTACGCCCTGACGTGACGACGCGCGATCTCAGCGTTGCCGAGGGTCAATCGTGGATCATCAACCGCGCCGCTAATCATCTGCTCGGGATGCGTGAAGTAGTGCTCGTCGTGACTGTCCGCGCTGCCAAAGGCAGTGACCGTGGCGACGGCGTTCCCACGCCGACCAGCTCGGCCGGCTCGCTGCTGATAGTTCGCTCGGGCTGGTGGCATGTTGCGAAGCGACACACCGGACAGTGTCCCGATGTCGATGCCAACCTCCATAGTGGTCGTGCAGGACAACACATCAATCGCAGGACGCTCCCGTCCTGAATCGTCCGGCCCGAGATCCACGTCTTGGAACAACAATTCGTGCTCTTCCGCCTTGGAGAAGACATCTTGGGTTTGAGCGTCATTCAGCTGGGCGGTGTGTTCCGCGGCGATCAATGCCATGGGTACGACCGGCTGTGCGCGGAGCGCCTCGACGGTACTGGCGCGGTAGTACCTTTTTCGTGCCGCAAACACTGTGTCTGTTTCGGGGTCGATATGAGTCGCGGTGTCCTGCCCACAGTTCACACACGTCGGCCGGCCAGGAAATGGGCGCTGCGCCGTTCGGCATGCCTGGCAATAAGCCCATTCGCCACCGATGGCAAGCGATAGCTCACTGCCCTTCAGCCGGAATTTGCCTGGCGCGGTTTGCTCACCGAACACTTTCAGAAGCTCCGGTACCCACTGCTTCTCGAATACAGCGCGTGCGGCACGGTCACGAAGAAAATACCGAATGTCGTCGAACTTCCCAGAACGTGCCTGCACGTCCTTCAACCACCAGGCCGGCGGCATTCGGCTGAGCCAGAATCCTGCGCGACCCCAAGAACGGAGCCAAACTCGCCCGAGTGCGATCTTCTCATCCGCCGTTTGGGCATATCCAGGAATGTCCGGTAACGCAGGGAGTTTGGAGGTGTGCTCCGTTCGCTCAATGACTGAGGCCAGCGCCAGCGATTCAAGGCCGTAGTAACGGTCGACGAGAGACTTTGTTATCGCTCGAAGGAGAGACTCAGGAGGAGCGGATCCTCGCAGGCGCACGAGGAGCTGAAGGAGATCCATTTCCTTCGCGAATACGTTGTTCTTGACAGCTTCCTCAACGAGGTGTTCGTCTTGAAAACTCTCGCCAACCTTGAGTTCGGGACGAAGCCTCACTCCCATCTGTTTAGCGGCAAGCAACACGCCGAGGTAGAGATCCTCAAGCGAGAGCAGGCTGGAGATAATCGGTCCCGCAGAGACGAGTCGTGCGTAGCCAGCAACCACCAGCGGCCTCAACGCGTCTTGCGTCGAGTACGTCTGAAGGTTAGGGGCCAGCCGTGCAGCGGTTTGACGTGAGTCGGAAAATACCAAGACCTTCCGGCCGCGTAATGGTGCGAGCCGCGTCGGAGGCACTGCGCTCGGTGGTTGGACTTGAATCTGCTTTGCGATTAACGCTTGGAAGGGCTGATCTCCCTTCGTCTGATGATCTTGTACAGAAGAGCGACCGAACGTGGCGCTCTCCCCGCAGACCGCACAAGGTCTAAACTCGCCTGGCGTTGCGGTACGAGGTTCGTCCGCAGTGGACGGTGGAGCAGAGCGTCCAGCCCGCAGGTATACCAGCCGATTGCGCTCTCCTAAGGTCCGTGGATTCAGTCTGCCGGTAACGAGATCGTACTCCGCGGGTTCCGCCATTTCGGCAAAGACCGGCTTTTCAAGGAGCAGGTCGATCGGTGCGAGTTCCTCGAACTGTCCCGACAATGTTCTGAACGCCCCGCCCGGCTCAGCCCACAAGAAGTCGGGATCATTCACGTCGTTCGTGTAAGCACGGCTGTATGCGGTTCCGCAGTTCCGACATGTGAACAGTTCGAGCACTCGCGCGCCGCACTCGCACTGGTCACGCGGCTGGCTGTAAAGGCGACCGGCCGGACCCTGCCGCTTGTCCGGAGGTAGAGCAGGACAATTCGAATCCATGCAGGTCCAGAGGCCGGCCAAACCCCGGTAGAAGGAATGGACGCGGCAGGGTAGAAGTCCTGGCTCGCTGGATTCTCTTCTTGCCATGCTACCCAAAGCGATCAGCGTCGTCACGGCACGCGCGGCAGCTTCGGCATCGCTGTCTGGAAACAACTGCTGTCCAAGCCCATCAACCGGTTGCGCCGACTTCATCGTTTGGTTGACGAGCCGCGCCATTGGTGGAAACTCTGCGAGAGCCGCAAAAAGCGACTTCTGCAGGTCCCACGGCTGCGGCACGTGCCGGTATTCAAGAAATCCCGATATCTCTGCGAGCCGTGCGACATCGCTCACGGCCTCGTAGAATCGTTCCATCTGAATCGCGTTCAGCGCCGCGACATCTTCGGCAGAGCCTGGCGCCGCGCCGTTCCGGAACAAGAGTTGTCCCTCGACCTTCCGGAAATCCGAAGGAGCTTTTCCCGCAAGTTCCGCACCGAAGGCGACGGCGTAATCCGGATCGTTGAAACTTGCGCTCGTGCAGATGACTTGTAGCCGGTCTGCTGGAATCCCAAGACGCATTCGCAGGCGTCGTATGAGCAGGGCGACTTCGGCGCCCGCGGCCCCCCGGTACAGATGTGCCTCGTCCACGACCAAAAGAAATCGTTCGTCCGGATTCTGGTGCAGCCAGTCCCGCGTTTGGTCAAATATGGGCCGCTCGAGAGGCCGCATCAGCATGTACTCGAGCATCGAGTAGTTCGTCACCAACACGTCCGGCGGCGCGGCGTGAACTTCGTGTCGCGTTAGCAGTTCCGGATCGCGGGGTAGGGTAACGCAACGCTTGAACTCCCCGGTCTTGGCATCCTTCCAGCGTGTGCTCTTCTTTCCATACCAAGCAATCAGATCGGGCTTAGCGGGCCATTTGCCACGCTTCTGCAACTCGCGTACGAGCGCTTGCGCCGCCTGTTGCTGTGGTGATGGGGGGCCGCTGGCCAGTTCAAGGTTGCGAACGTAGTACTTCCCGATGGCCCCCAGGCGTTCTTTGTCCTTGTCCTCATCACGCACGCCGGGGTATAGCGTGCGGCTCGTATAGCGTGCAAAACGCGCCGGTCGGCCGGACAAAGTCATGAACCGGTCGACGATTCGCGGATCGCCGAAAAGCAGACGGAGTCGGCCCAGCTGATCGTTAACGAGCGCATTCATCGGGTACAACACCATCGCTCGTACCGCAGGTGTCGAGCCGAACGCCTTTCCCTTCCGCGCTGCTTCTCCGGCTAACTTCCCGAGAATTGGCAGGAGGAAACACTCCGTCTTTCCAGAGCCGGTGCCCGTCATCACCACGAGGCTGCGTCCATCAACCAGCGACAGCTTCACCGACAGCGCCTGATGTTCGTAAGGTGGATCGTGGACCAGGAGCGGCAGGTCACCTTGGGATTGGGTGACACAATGGAAGGCATCCAGGACGGCGGGCTCAAGACCGAGTTCGGCGAAGGGCGTCCCGCTCCTGTAGCGGGGTGTGCTTTCAAGATACGGTTGTTGGTGGATTACACCACGTTGATCCAGCAGTCGTTGACGCTGATCTACAAGAATCGGGTGGCTGACGTGGTACGTCGCTTCGATGTAGTCGCGCAGCGACCGATGGAGTTGTTGAATTGTTTGCCCGATCGTCAGCGACATTTGTGCGTCCTTGGCTCTATCACTTCACTGCACCGTGAGACAGTTCTTCGATCCACAGTTCGGTTCGAATGAAGCGGACTTCCTCCTCCAACTCCTGCTGCGGAATTCTGTAGGCGAAGAGACAACCTGAGCTCAGGACCGGCTCGCCTACGGCGTCCCACCGCCGCCGTGCCCACATTGGCACGGGCGAAAAGAACTCTAGAACAGGATTCGTGGCATGGTTCCGAATCCTGAAGCGCTGAGGCTCTCCGCGTACCGCGTCGAGAGCCAATTGCAGCCGCCACGCTTCATCGCAGCCACGCCATCTACTATTACGCGCAGGCAAATCGATCATCCGCTCTGGATGACCGCCTTGTACCTGCGCGTAGCACCAGAGTTGAGCCCCGTATGCCTGGTCTCGACGCGCTACGAAACGCCCGGTTTGCGAGCGCACGCCGACCCAGCGCCCGCGGTAGAAACGCACAGGCCGTTCAGGGTCCAGCAGCGACAGTCCAGGAATGTCCCGCGATGGCTCCGCCGCGTCTAGCAGCCTATTGAGCCGCGCCACATGCTGCGCAGGAGACTCGGCGGCTGGCGAATTCAACCATTTGTCGTAGCGAAGTTCAATCAGGCCCAGTTCCAATAACTCGTTCCGCAGATCCTCGTTCTCCAGCGGCCGTAGCCGTCTGACGTGATGGACGTACTCGATGCGGCGCTGCAATTCGTCGGGCAGTGCAGACAGTTGGTCCGAAGCCACTCCTAGCAAGATCATGGCACCGCTCCTGCGTGCGACGAAGCTTGGCGGAGCCGCGTAGAGCAGCGATGGTTTGTCCTCTCCCGAGGCGGCATCGATGTCCGCGGCCTCGACGATGTCGCCATGTGCGATCGCGGACTCAAGGGTCTCCTCGATAGAGGTTCGTATCTCCTCCGTCTCGCCCACCAACCCACGTAGCGGTTGCTCGACGGCACGCACCAACGTGGCCGCCGTGCATGGGCACAGAAAGCTCGCCGCCCTCCGTAGAGCTCCGGCAAGCGCTTCGACAGTCGTCAGGTCAACCGCACCTGGGTCAAGTGACAGTTCGCTGACTTTGAGCGCATGAACATCAGCGGGCGTCAGTTGCCTCATGACCAACTCCATCCCGCGTACGCCTGGCCTGGCGTGGTGCGCGATCCTAGAATGCGATCTACATAAACGACCAGACATCTGGCCGCCCTAGTCAGGGCTGGAGCATCCATTAACCGAAGGAGCCTGGTCCGAAATCGGTTGTCGCGCAAATCGATGCAGACCGGATCGCTTGCCAGCCTCATCGTGAACTCGACCAATGCGCCCACGTCGTCTGACGCCTGAACGCCCCGAGGTCCAGGCCCGCCCGTGTGTCCTAAGTGCGCGCCCACAAGCCGGTAGCGTTGCACAAGGGCTGTGAACATCTGCACTCGCTCGAGCGACGTCGCTGCAGCCAATCGGTCCAACTCGCTCTCAAACGTCTTTACGAAAGGATCGCTCCCGACGCGTGGAGAGATGATACGAGTCAGTTGCGAGATGTCGCTGTTGCTTCCAACAAACGCGCCTTCTGCTCTGGCCCACGCGTCGCCACACAGCAGCCGAAATGCAGCGGTCATGATCGCCTGAAGGACCGTTCGCTGCCGAAGCGATGAAACGACATTACCCGTGAGGCGCGCCAGCGCCCACAACCGATACACTTCGACCAGTCGGATCACAGAACCCGACGAGCGGACGCTACTCTGAATAACAGGAACGCATCCGAGATCGGCCAACGTCCTGACGGTGGGTGGCACAATCACACCGGCGACGAACTCGCCATGTGTGGCGATGTACAGGCCACCTGACGCCGCGGTGACGTGCGGCGCAGGCAGGGATATGCGTTCCTCGGTGGCCGGTGTTTCATACTGATAGCGCGACACTGCCGCAACGCTGACCCCTCCGCTATCGTCAATGAGCCGGAGCCTGAACTGTCCTCCGTCGCGACCGAATGCCCATCTCAGTGGGGCGAAGTCCCGCGGACAACGAAGAGAGAACGCCCCCAACTCCTCCGCAGCGAAGTCGAGGATGCAGAGACGTGCTTCGTCATAAGCGCCTTGCACCTGCGGCCTACGACGAAAATGCTGATCGAAGGTTGCCGCCCACTGCTCCTCGTCTACGGGCAGAGGCAAAGGCGGAAGCTGAATTGTCTGCGTCGGAGGGCTTCCGTCGTTCTCGTAAAGAGATGCACGGCATCGCAGCTGACGGCCGCGCGGACCGGTGATCGCAATTGCCGCGTGTCCCTCCCACAACTGCTCGAGCGTCGGGTTCGGCGGGTCGGCGTCAACAAGTAAGGGACCGTGCAGACTCGCCGTTGGTGACCACGGCCTCGCTTCCCGAATTCGCATCATTACGTCGAGATCGCCAAGCGGCTCGATCCTACCTGCCTGATCTCGTGTTGAGACGCGCACTTTGTGAAGGCCCACAGGGAGTTGGGGAAGTTCCACGAAGACCGTCTCCCCTGCGCGGAGGGGTCTCAATTCGAGCGGTGCCTGGAGCACGCTGTTCATCGAGATGGCGAGAGATGCAATCGCGTGGTCACTCCGTATACCAAGGCAGACGCGCTCCGACGCCAACCATTCGCCGTGTCCTTCCCCGTCCCAGCTCACGGCAGCCAACCCTGCTGGCCACACCTCAATCGTCTTCGCTGGTGAGAGCCCGATGCGTTTCAATCTGTCTTCGAGGTCGCTGTCGATCGCCTCTGGTACATCGATCAACACGCCGGTCACGCCGCGACAGGACAGCTGAATCGGTTCGACTCGCTCGCCGGCGCCAATCAGGCCTCCGGTAGTCAGCAACAAGTACCGCTCGCCAGCTCTCACTCGAAGACTACGGAGTTCGTAGGCCAACCCATCAGACCCGATTCGAAACAACCAATTGGGACCGGGCCGAAGCAGGCATTCCGTGCGGAACAAGAAGTTCAGTTGCTCGTTGCTCCGCTCGAATTGCAGCAGCACTTCGTCGGCGCTGGGCCATCGGTCGAGAATCACTTGCTGACTGCCGTGTAGAACACGTTCGCGAGCCAGTGGTCGGCCTGCCGCTCCGGCGACAACACACCGTGAGCCCGTCAGCGTCTCTCGCGTGCTTGGGAAGCGGAAGAGGAGGTTTGAGAGATCAGGAATCTCCAGCGAGACGTCCCACCGTATGCAGGCAGGATCTGCTGGACGAAGGATCAATCGAGGCTCGATTCCGAGCGCGGCGACCTCGGCGCGGGCCTCCTCTGAGCGGACGACAGTTCGCGTCGCACGACCGAACGCCAAACCGCGGACATGGGCTCGCTCATTTGCGGTCTTTTGTGCGGCGCGGAGCCAGTCCCTAGCCCGTCGTTCGTCGTCGAGGTCTTGAGTAATCCGCAGAAGTGTCGGGGCGTGGATAAGCCCGCGGCTGCGCGACTCGCCTTGCAGAAGCAAAGCAGCCGCGATCTGCCCTAACAGTTGGGGCTCCTCCGCCAGTTTCTGAAAGCGTGATGTTGCCGTCCAACTCCGGGCGGCAACAAATCCGCCGAGTTTCTCGGGTGCCTCAAATAGCTCGGCAGAGAAGGAGTGACGCAATTCAAACAGAATGCGCGCAAGTTGCCGCTGCAGATCCCTGGGAAGAATGGCGTGGGTGATGGGCCAACAGATGATTGAGAAGTGTTCCGCCCAGGGTCCTGTCGGTTTTGCTCCTCCAAAGTCCTTGTGGAACCGGAGGAAGCACCTTCGAATCCAATGACGATCGCCTCGGAGAAGCCAACCCGGCGTCTCTTCTTCGAACGTCTGCCAGTACTCGTCGCCGGAGTACCTGTATCCGAGTTCCGCCGCGTAGACGATCCAGGGAAGCCAATGAGCGTCATCCGGAGGCGATGTCCGTACGTGATTCTGAACTTCCGTGGAGAGTTGCTGGAATTCCGACTTGCTAAGGCCGTGTTCCAGGACGAAAAGCGGCTTGTCGCCGACGGCGGCGAAACGGTGGCTTCGCAGTTCGTTGAAATGCCGCTGAAGACGGCCGCTCCACTCCGATAGGTTCATAGTCCCGTGATGCCGAACACCGGCCGGCTGAACCCCTGCTCTGATTAGCCTCGATTGGAGGCGTGACAGAGCAGGTCACAACTGCGGTCTATAAGATCTTTTGATTCAGTCATTTGGGCGAATGTTTGGCGAATCACCGCATGTCCACACCGCACTTCGTCATGGTAGAGGTTAGCCGCAAACAGCCAACTTTAGTACACGAGTGCCGCGCACACTAGCGCAACATAACGGCGTTACGTCGTTCGAGCACTCAGATTTTGCTGGGCGCGGAAGTTGAGCGAGCCCCAGTCAGCTGGAGCGGAGGCGCTCCCACGAATGGACCCTCAGAGAGGGTGCGGTACGATTGAGTTCAGGGTCGAATTGCGCGAACGAACGACTTCTGCGCTCGGAGGTGCAGCACACGAACAAGGCAGGCGTGTAAAAGGAGTTCCGGGTAAGCGAGATCACCCATGTGCCTTCCACGACCGCAGAACGCATCGTGAACAGCGATTCTCGTAGCAACGACACGATCGCCCTGCGGACGCTCAAGCATCAGTGAGACGGCGTAACAATTCCTCGGCGGTTCCGACGGCACAGACGTCTCGATGGCCCTCAAGTTCCCCGCAAACGCGGCAGATTCCAATAGCCACAGTGTTGCGCACGGGCTCACGGTGCTCGGCGTAGAAGAGGCGATTTCCGTCGCAGTCCTCAGCGCGTAGCAGCCCTTCGAGCGCGGCGGTGAGTTGCCTCACGATGTCAGCTGTCATACTTGCTCCTGTAGCGTCGAACTCCGAGTCGTTGTTCTCACGGAAAGCGTGCAATCGTAATCAACGATGTAACCAGCATCGCGAAGGAAACGGTCGCAAGTGTGCATCCAACGACGAGGGCTGCACGCCGATCTCGGTCGGCACGCCCGGTCGAGAGACTCGAGTTCTCAAGGGCGACAATGACAATGCCAATGCCAAGCGCGCCACCAATGCCGGCAAGCGCGACGCTGGCTGCCGCCAACCAACTGGCGATATTGAGGCGCTCCAACCGTCTAACAAGCTCAAGGCACGTATCGGGACTGCCTCCCGCTCGGCACTGAGCGGCCACCGCTTCCTCCGCCAGAGTCGCGTCGAGCCCGTTTAGGAGGCCACGAGAGCACACGACTCCTGCGATCGCCAATCCCAAAGCGAGTACCCACGGAACGACGGTTCGGGTGAGGTCATCGATCTTCATCGCCTGAGTCCTGCGCTTGCCAGCATTGCTGTCAGTACCGTTGCTGCAGCGATGGAAAGCGCTTTAAGGCTATCCGCCATCGGCAGCACAGTAGGCAATCCGAGCAGCACGGCGGCAAGAGCGGCCCCTGTTACACCCGTCGCCGTTCGCATCGCAGATCGCAGCACACGCAACCGGAGACGTATTCGCGCTCCAAACATCGAGCCGTCTGGTTCGATCAAAACGGCCGTTTCTTGCGCTTGGGTTGTACTCGGCTCTACCACGTGCAACTCGATACTGACAACGTCGTATCGCGAAGCGATCTCGAACTCTGGTTTTCCGATGAGAAGAACGTTTCTTCCGTCAGTAGCGACGCGCACTCGTTCAGGGCTTTGTGGAAGGACGGGTTGAAAGTGTGCCAGTTCAACGATGAGGGTTCGTCCGCCGGTCACTCCAAAGATGCCGTCGTCGTCGGCCTCGAGTTCTCGGGATTCTTCTGAACTGCCCACGAACGTCCGGACAGTCTTGATGCGGTAGAAGCGCGCTGATGTGAACGAGCGCGTAGCTCGCAGGTACTGAGAGCAATACCGGAAAAGTAGGCCGTCCTCCGCTTGTTCGAAAACGCCTTCTTCATTTGAAACAGTCGGTCCAAGGCCCGCCCAATAGTCGTAGGGCCGCGGCGCATTGCACGCCCTGAGCCACTCCTGATATGACTTCACAATGCGTGTTTTGTCGTCGCGCGCTTCTTTTGAATCGAAGTCGATTCGGCCATTCACGCGAGGCGCCTTGAGCGAACACCATCCCGCCATTCGCAGTTGTAGCGTGCAAACGCCTCCGCTGACTGCCGCCTCTTGGATCCGTGCCCATCGTACCGGAATCACAACCGCGTCGTGGTACTTCTCCTCTTGCTGCAACGAGAAATGAATAAGTGCATCCGTGCCCTGCGCATCCTCTACTCGATCGCGAAGAGAGGGCGCGAGCCATCCCTCTTCGTATCGGAATTGGCGAACACTCCCGCGCGGCGCCGCCAAGACATCCAAGATGTCTTGCTCGTAAAGGCGTGACTGATTCGAGGAATACAGATAAGCGAGTCTGGGCTCTGGCATCATCGGGATTCGTCGAGCGGCTGGAGGCGGGCGCGCACCGCGTCGCTCAACTCCTGGTAACGTCGGGCCGTGTCCGGAAAGGAGAGCACGTACTGGCGCTCACGTTCTTCGCCAGGCGGAACGTCGATGGAAGAGGCGAACTGCTGCCTAGTCAGGTCGACTTCCTCGCCGGAAGGCAATCGATTCCAGTAGTGGCTCACTTCATTTACACGAGCTCTTAGCAGTTCCCCGCCGAAATAGTCCTGGACCAGGAGCGCAGTAACCGCGCACTGCCCGTGCGCCCGGTTCTTGTCGGACCAGCACTCCGGATCTGAGGAGGTAGCTGCGTTCCACGCATCCTCGCAAGCCTGCGCCAACGCAAACAGCCCAATCGGGGACTCCGCTACCGGTTTGGGGCGTTCAGTTCTGCTTCCCGCCATGGCTGAGTTTCTCACGCGGTTGCCTCGCCGCAAACCCATTATGAGCGACGAACGCGCGTCCGATATCGTACGGTGGCACCCGCTTCAACGGCAGCGTATCCAAGGGCAGTGTCAGGGCGGGTCACACCCGAGGAACGGTAGCGGTCGGAGCGTTATACGAAGCGCGGTTGGGAAGCGTGGGCGCCAGACCCGAAGGCCGGTAGACTGATAGCGCGGCGTCAGATTTCCTTCAAACGACCGGACGCGTACTTGTGCAGCACGCTGGAGATCAGCGTCTGGTACGGCAAGCCCTCCGCGAGAGCCCGTTTCTGGATCGCCTCCAGGTCCTTGCTCGACAGCCGGATGTTCAGGCGCCGGTCTTTGCGGAACGTGGCCTTCGCGTAACGGGAGTATCGGGCTCGCTCGCGCTTGCCACCCTTGGCGGACTTCCATTCGCCGCGCTCGACGGAGTCGAGCAACTCCTTCTCGTCAGCGTCCATCTTCATCGTCGGACTCCTCACCCAGGTACTGCTTCGTGGCCTTCCGGCTCGGGATGATTGTCTTCAGGAAGACCGTGTGTTCGTCCTCGACGAACGGCACGAGGTACACGTACTCCTCGCGCCGGACCACGAAGATGCGCTGGCTGGCGTAGCGGTCGGGGTTCGGGTGCTCCAGGATGTCGAGCACGTCGCCGCGCTCGATGTGGAAGACGATGTCCTCGAACCCGACGCCGCGCTCCGCCCTAAGCTTCGCGTTCTTCGCGTCATCCCAATCGAAGTACTTCACCGGCGTTCAGGGTATCACGATGTGTGCTTGAGAGGCACACATTGGCGTCGGCTCCAGTGTGCCCGCCAGTGTGCCCAAACTCGGTCCGAGATCCCATCCATCGGCAGCCAACGCCAACCAAGCGACCAAAGAAAAACGGGCCTGAAATCGTGAATTTCAGGCCCGTTCTCTGATCTTGGGCGACCTTAGCAAACCGCCGCCTTCGGCCACTCGGCCACCTCACCTCGAGGAAACAACATTGTTGCACAACGAGGTGCCGATTTCACGGCTCACGCCTCGCCGGCGGCCATCGGACCGGGCGGGAGGGGCCGGGCCACGAAGAGGCGCCGGCACGGCCGCGCGATGAGCCGCGCCCACCGGTTGGCGCGGTTCACGCGCGCGCTGTCGGTCGCGATCCCGGTGTTCGCGTACATCTGGCGGTACAGCTTCGAAATCAGCACGAACGCCAGCCGCGAGCGGAGCGTCGGCGTGCAGCGCGAGCGGGCCCAGATCCGCGGCAGGCTGTAGAAGCGGTCCCATACCGCCTGCGTCCTCGCGCGGATCTCGTCCGGCGTCATCACCGGGTGAGGCGCATAGACCTTCGGGCGCTGCGCCTGCGGGATCAGCCAGTGCCGCGTGATCGGAATGCCCGCCACGGTCGGCGCGCTGTCGCCCACGCGCTTCTCCCAGGCTGCGAAATCGACGGTGCCGGGATACGGCGTCAGCATCACGAACTGCGCAAACGCGAGCTCCGCGCGCTCGGCGATCTCGGCGGTCGCCTCGAACGTCGACGGCCGATCGCTCGGCAGGCCGAAGATGAACGATCCCAGCACGTACACGCCGTGCTGCCGGAACTTCCGCAGGCGCTGCACCAGGGCGTCGCCGACCTCGTTGAAGTTCTTGTAGATGTCCTTCAGTCCCTCGGGCGTGACCGCCTCGACGCCGACGAGCGCCCCCTTGATGTTGGCGCGGCGCATCGCGTCCAGGAAGGCCTCGTCCTCGGCGGCTTCCATCGTGATCTGCGTGAAGAACACCATGTCGGAGGGGAGCTCGGCCAGCCGCGCCATCAGCTCGAAACGCTCCGCGCGCAGCGTCCTCAACTGCTCCAGCCGCGCGGCGTTCTGCTGGCGCTCGGCCATCGCGAGGTCGGCGAGCGTCACGGGGTAGAAATTGTCGTCGGCGAGCGCCACGAAGCGGAACCCGCGCCTGCGGAGCTCCATGATCTCGGCGACGACGACGTCCACGGCACGCTGCCGGGGCTTCTGCCCGTCGGTCCGCCACACGGAGCAGAAGGAACAGTGCTTCGGGCAGCCGCGGACGGTCTGCACGGATCCCCACATGTAGCGCCCCTGCGGCAGCAGGTCCCAGCGCGCCGGCACGAAGCGATCGGCGTCCACGCGCCCGCCTTCATAGATCTGCTGCAGCGTGCCCTGCACCGCGTGCTCCACGACGACGGGCCAGATGACGTCGCCGTCCCCCCGCACGACCGCATGCGCCCCCCCGAGGTCGAACGCCTCCTGGGGGTACAGCGTGGCGTGGATGCCGCCGAACACGACCGAGGCTCCTCGCGCTCTGACGAGGCGGCCGATCTCGTAGCCGCGCAGCGCGTTGCCCGTGTGAATGCCGATGCCGACGACGTCGCCGGGAGCGACGGTCGCGACGTCGAAGGGCTCGAGGGTCTCGTCGGCGATCGCCGGCTGACCGTGCGAGGCGGGTGTGGCGGCTGCCAGTACGAACAGCCATCGCGGCGTGATGACGCCGACGCCGAAGGAGAGATGGCTGGGGTTCACCAGATGGACTGTCATTCGCCCTCCGAGCCGTGCCGGCGCCACGCCGGCACCCTCCGGCGCCACCGTGGCGCGCGGGAACAGTGATCCTTCACGGGGGCTCATCATCTCACGTCGCGTCCACCCGCGTGCGGCGGACCCCGAATTGGGGGGAACCGCGACCTGACACGGATATTGCACGGCTGGCTCCCGATGGGCATGTCACCTGTTCGCCGCGCCTTCGCGATCCTGCTGGGGGCGGCGGTCGTGATCGCGGTCCTCCTGCTGATCGCGCAGGACCAGCAGACGCTCCAGATCCGCAGTGCCGTGCCGGCCGAGGACCCGCGGCATCCGTCCTACATCGCGGCGCTCGTCGGTGCCGCCCTGACCCGGGGCAACCAGTACACGGTGCTGACGAACGGCGATCAGATCTTACCCGCGAAGCTCGCGGCCATCCGCGCGGCGAAGCGGCGAATCAGCTTCGAGACGTACGTCTACAGCGACGGCCAAGTGGCGGAGGAGTTCACGCGCGCCTTCGAGGACGCGGCGCGGCGCGGCGTGCGCGTCCAGATGGTCCTCGACGCGGTCGGCGCGAGCGGCATCAGCAGCGAGCACGCCCGCCGCCTCGAAGAGGCGGGCTGCATCGTCGCCCGGTTCAACGCCCCCGCGTGGTACTCGCTCGAGGAGCTGAACTACCGCACCCACCGCAAGCTGCTCGTGGTGGACGGCACCGTGGCGTTCACAGGCGGCGCCGGCATCTCGGACCACTGGGTGGGGAATGCCGATCGGAAGGAGCACTGGCGCGACACGCACGTGCAGGTGACCGGCCCCGTCGCACGGCTGCTGGAGGGAGCCTTCTACGAGAACTTCCTGGAGATCGCGGCCGGCGTCGCTCCCCAACTCGACGACGACCTGCCGGCCCACGACGAGGAGGGGGCGTCGCTCATCGTGCGCAGCTCTCCCACGGGCGGCAGCAACGACCTGAAGCGGCTGTACCTGCTCGGTCTCGCCTCCGCGACGCGGTCGATCGACATCACGACGCCGTATCTCGTCACCGACGAGTCCACGCTGTGGTCGATCGAGGATGCCCGCCGCCGCGGCGTGCGCGTCAGGATGCTGCTCGAAGGCGACATCACCGATGCGATGCCGGTGAAGTATGCCGGCCGGCGCGCCTACGACCGCCTGCTGTCGATGGGGGTCGAGATCTACGAGTACCAGCCGACGATGATGCACGCGAAAACGATCGTCGTCGACGGGATCTGGAGCATGTTTGGCAGCGCGAACTTCGACAACCGCTCGCTGGAACTGAACGACGAGTTGAACGTCGCCGTCACCAGCCGGGCGCTCGCCGCACGCTTCCTCCAGGATTTCGAGGCCGACATCAAGGTATCGCGCCGCATCGAGCTGGACGAGTGGCGCCGCCGCTCGCTGCTGATGAAGGGGCGCGAATGGTTCTGGTCGCTCTTCGGCGAGATCTTCTGACGCTAGAATCGGCGTGTGATCCGAGTCCGCTTCGCCCCCTCTCCGACAGGCTACCTGCACGTCGGCGGCGCCAGAACGGCGCTGTTCAACTGGCTGTACGCGCGCCGTCACGGCGGCACGTTCGTGCTTCGGATCGAAGACACCGATGCCGAGCGGTCGTCGTGGGAAATGGTCACGGGGATCGTCGACGGGATGCGCTGGCTGGGGCTCGACTGGGACGAGGGGCCCGACATCGGCGGTCCACACGAGCCGTACTTCCAGTCGCAGCGGCTGGCGCAGTACCGCGACATGGCTTCACGTCTCGTGCGCGACGGGCATGCGTACTACTGCTACTGCTCGCCGGAGTCGATCCAGCAGAAGCGCCAGTCAGCGGAAGCGGCCGGCAGCGCCTGGATGTACGACCGCGCGTGCTGTGCGCTGGATCCCGAGGAGATCGCGCGCCGCGAGCGGGAAGGGCAGCCGCGCGCCATCCGCTTCAGGGTGCCCGAGGGCACGACGGGCTTCGCCGACCTCGTACACGGTTCGATCGATTTCCCGAACGCCTCGATCGAAGACTTCGTCGTGCTGCGGTCGGACGCGCAGCCGACGTATCACCTGTCGGTGGTCGTCGACGACATCGACATGCGGATCACGCACGTCGTGCGCGGTGACGACCACATCTCGAACACGCCGAAGCAGGTGCTGCTGTACAAGGCGTTCGCCGCGCCGTCGCCGGCGTTCGCGCACGTCCCGCTGATCCTCGGGCCCGACAGGAAGCGGCTGAGCAAGCGCCACGGCGCGACGTCGGTGATGGAGTACCAGCGCCTGGGCTACCTGCCGGAGGCGATGGTGAACTTTCTCGCGCTCCTGGGGTGGTCGCCCGGCACCGACGAAGAGATCTTCACGCGCGACGAGCTCGTCGGCCGCTTCACGCTCGAAGGCATCAGCGGCGGCAACGCGGTCTTCAATCCGGAAAAGCTGGACTGGATGAACCAGCAGCACATCCAGCGGCTGAGCGCGCCGGACCTCGCCTCGCACCTGGAACCGTTTCTGCGCGTGGCAGAGCTCTGGAGCGACGAGTTCGCGGCTGCCCGCCGCGAGTGGTTCCACCGGGTCGTCGACCTGATGAAACCGCGATTGAAGAGGCTCGATCAGTTCGCGCACGAGGCGCGACCGCTGCTGAGCGCCGACGTCGCCCTTGAACCGGAGGCGGTCGCGAAGCATCTCGCGAAGCCGGAGATACGGGAGCCGCTGGAGGCGCTCGCGCGCGAGTACGAAGCGGCCGGCGCGTTCGATGCCCCGTCGCTGGAGCGGATCCTGCGCGGGCTCGCCGACAGCCGCGGCTTGAAGGCGGCGCCGCTCATCCATGCCACGCGTGTGGCCGTGACGGGCCGAAGCAACAGCCCGGGGCTGTTCGAAGTCCTCGAGCTCATCGGGCGGGAGCGATCGATCGTCCGCCTGCGGCACGCGGCCACGCTCGTGCCGCCGGTGTAGCCCCCGTGTCACTTCTGCCGTACCGCGTCACACCTGTGTCACCCATCCCTCCACCGACTGCCGTCCGGCCGAAAACGTGCCAACGGCGCAGCTGGGAAGCGGAATGCCCAACTACGGCAACCGGAGGCTGAGCTCCGCCTCACGCGCCTCCGGTCGAGGCAGTACTTTTCCCAGATGAAGTAAGCCCACTCCCCAAATCTCCCCAGCAGCGTTCGAGCGGTAAGTCTCTGTCCTTCAACGAGTTCCACGCGAGAAGCGGGCACTTCGGTTGCACTCGCTGGGCTCGCCTGAACCTCCGCAGGGTGTGCGGAGAGAACCGAGCGACGGGAGGAGGACACGTGGCCAAGGAAGATCGTGGATTCGCGTCGATGGACCGCGCGAAGCAGCGTGAGATCGCGAGCAAGGGTGGGAAGGCTGCGCACCAGAAAGGCACGGCCCACGAGTGGACGAGCGAGGAGGCGCGCGACGCGGGTCGCAAAGGGGGAATCGCCAGTCACCGGCGGCGGCGCGAGATGATGGCGCAGCAGAACGCCGGCAACGCGAACAACAACACGGGTGAGGCGACTCGCGGGATGGACGCCGGCCAGGGCGGCATGAACCCTGGCGACACGAACGAGTCGTCGGTCACGCGTGAAGACCGCACCAGCGACTTCGGCGGCAACACCGGCGGCTCCGAGCGCTAGGGAACGGCCGGCTTCCGGCTCCGCGTCAGGAAGGCCGGCGCCGCGGGCGTCGGGCCGCTGGCTCGAAGCCGGAAGCCGGAAGCGGCTTCCGGTTCACCATTTCAACACCCGCCTGCCCCGCCATTCGGGGCCCTCGATCACGTACCGCCACTCGGGATTCTGTTCGCGGTCGCGCAGCGCGCGGCAGATGCCGTCGAACGTCCCGAGGTGCTCGTCGGCGCACTCGAAATACGTGATGAAGTCGAACTCGCCGGGCCGGCCCGGCCCTTCAGGGTTGTAGTACAGCCTCCGGTGGATCGTCGCGATTCCCGGCTCGGCAGCGCGCGCATGCCCCTTGACCCGGGCGCCTGTGTCGCCGTCGGTGTGTGGATAGAAGTACGCGTGGCGGTCGAGCGCGCTCTTCGCCCACCATTCCTCCGTCTTGCGGATCGGGATGATGACGACGTTCCGCTGCACCCGGCCGGACCGGCGCGACACGGCGTTCTTGTACGCGTATGCGTACATCTCGGCGCTGGTGTACTGCGGGACGCGCACGGCGCCGTCGAGCGCCACGATCTCGGCGTTGTCGGAGAGGCGGCGCCGGAGCTCAGCCTCGGTGTCCTGCAGCCGCGGACGGTACTTGGATGACACCTGCAGCGCATAGCGCGCCCCCGCCAGCCCTTCGCGTTCGCGCGGACCGTCGCTGACGAGAAACTGGATGGTCTCGTGGGGCGGCGAGTCGCGCCCGCCTTCGGCTTCGAAGTCGTTGAAGAACCCTCTCGCGACGACGCCCCCCGCGGCTCTCAACCGCGTCAGCGCCGCATCGTCGTCGGCCGCCGGGCGGACGAAGATGAACTTCGTGAAGGCGAGGTTCACGCCGAGATGGTTCGTGCCGTTGATGCTCACCAGAGCCACTATCGGTTGCACCCGGCGGCGGCTATAAACCCGCGCGAGCAGCGGTGTGCAGCGGCGTGCAGGCGCGTGCAGATTTGCGACGCCACGCCCCCTTGTGGCTATCATCAGTGACCGTGACGCCTGTCGACTACGCAGTCGCCCGACGAACGCTCATGCGGCGCGACCCGGTGCTCGCCGGCATCATCCGCGCCCACGGGCCGTGTGGACTCGGGGCCGCCCGCGACCGGTTCGACCACTTCGCGATGCTCGTGCGCTCGATCGTCTTCCAGCAGCTGTCGACGAAAGCGGCCACGACGATCCACGATCGGCTGATGCAGGCGATGCCGGCCGGCGTGCCGTCGCCGGCGGCGCTGGCGGCCCTCACCGACGAGGGGTTTCGAGCTGCCGGGGTCAGCCGCCAGAAGGCCGCCTACCTGCGCGACCTCTGCCGGCAGGTGCAGGCCGGGTCGGTGCCTCTCGGTGCCCTCGACGCGATGGCCGACGACGAGGTGATCGCGACGCTGACGCGCGTGAAGGGGATCGGCCGATGGACGGCGGAGATGTTCCTCATCTTCCGCCTGCAGCGCCCCGACGTGATGCCGCTCGGCGATCTCGGGATCGTGAACGCGATTCACCGCGCGTACCGTCTGAGGAAGAAGCCGACCCCGGAGCGGATGCGGAGGCTCTCGGACGCCTGGCGCCCCTACAGGTCCGTCGCCTGCTGGTACCTGTGGCGTTCGCTGGATGCGCCTCGCACAACCCCGCCGGCAGGGAAAGAGCCGGCCAAGGCAAAGAAGGAGAACTGATGATCCGTTTTCGCACGCTGATCGTGCTCGCCGTTGCGTTCCTGTTCGTGCCGACGCACGCGCAGCAGAAGCCGGACGACAAGAAGTGGGACATCACCGCCGACTTCGGTCCCGCGTCGAAGCTCACCTTCGACACCGACGAAGGGACGTGGATGAACGTCGACGTCAGCCCCGACGGCAAGACGATCGTCTTCGACCTCCTCGGCGACATCTACCTCATGCCGCTCGAGGGCAGCGGCTCGCGGCCGGCGACGAAGATCGCCGGGGGGCCTGCGTTCGACATGCAGCCGCGCTTCAGCCCCGACGGCAGGCGGATCGCCTTCACCTCGGACCGCGACGGCCTGTGGAACATCTGGACGATGGATCTCGAGGGCAAGGACGCGAAGCAGATCTCGCGCGAGCGCCGCTGGTGGGTGAACAGTCCGACTTGGTCGCCCGACGGCGACTACATCTTCGCCCGCCGCCATTTCGTGGAGACGCGGTCGCTCGGCGCCGGCGAAATCTGGATGTACCACTCGTCGGGGCCATCGGACGGCCTCCAGGTGACGCAGCGGACCGGTTCGCAGAAGGACAACGGCGAGCCCGACATCTCCCCCGACGGCCGGTATCTCTACTACAGCAAGGACGTCACGCCGGGGCTCACGTTCGAATACAACAAGGATCCGAACGGCACGATCTACGCCATCATCCGCCGCGACCTGACGACCGGCGCAGAGCAGCGCGCCGTCAGCATCCAGGGGGGCTCCGTCACGCCGCAGGTGTCGCCCGACGGGAAGACGCTCGCCTTCATCCGCCGCGTTCGCACGAAGAGCTTCCTCTACCTGCGGGATCTCGAGTCGGGCCGCGACCGGCAACTGTTCGGCAACGTCGACAAGGACCTGCAGGAGGCCTGGGCGATCCATGGCCTCTACCCGCAGTACGCCTGGACGCCCGACGGCGCGTCCATCGTGATCTGGGGTGAAGGAAAGATCTGGAAGGTCGACGTCGCGTCAGGCAAGGGACAGCAGATCCCGTTCACCGTGCGGGTCGAGCAGACGCTGAACGAAGCCGTTCGGTCGAAACAGACGGTCCATACCGATCAGTTCCCCGTGCGCATGCTGCGCGACGTGCGCGTGTCGCCCGACGGGAAGACGGTCGTCTACAGCGCCCTCGGGCGGCTGTACCGCCGCGCGCTGCCCGACGGCAAGCCCGAACGGCTCACGAATGACGACCACATGGAGTTCTTCCCCTCGTGGTCGCGGGACGGGCAGTGGATCGTCTATACGACCTGGTCGGACGCCGACTTCGGCCGCGTGCGGGTCATTCGTCCCGACGGCTCGGGCGGCCGCGACGTGGTCACCCGCGCCGGCCACTACGTCGAGCCGTCGTTTTCACCGGACGGTCAACGGATCGTCTACCGTCACGCCGGAGGCGACCAGCAGCGTGGTCCCTACTTCGGCGAAGGGGCCGGCATCTACGTCGTCGCGACGAGCGGCGGCGAGCCGCTGCTCGCGCGGGAGGGTGGCACGATTCCCGAGTTCGATCACACGGGCACGCGCCTCTACCTCCGCGAGTTCCGCAACAACAACTACACGCTGTTCAGCATCGGGGCACCGACGGTCGCGTCGCGGCTCCCGGGACGCGACGAGATCGAGCACGTCCGCAGCCCGAACGCGACGCAGTTCGCCGTGTCGCCGGACGGCGAGTGGATCGCCTTCGAGGAACGGTTCAAGACGTTCGTCGCGCCCTTCCCGCGCACGGGCCGTCCGATCGACATCGGGCCGACGACGCAGGCGTATCCCGTGCAGCGGATCTCGCGCGACGCCGGCTTCTTCCTGCACTGGTCGGGCGACAGCCGCACGGTGCACTGGACGCTGGGCCCCGAGCTCTTTTCGCGGGACCTCCGGCGGACGTTCGCGTTCGTCGAGGGCGGGCAGCCGAAGGCCGACGAGCCGGAGGCGAAGGGGATCAACATCTCCTTCACCGCGGAGGCCGACAGGCCGTCGGGCACCGTGGCGCTCGTCGGCGCCCGCGTGATCACGATGGCGGGGCTGAAGCCCGGGCCGATCCAGGGGACGCCGGGCGTCATCGAGAACGCGACGATCCTGATCGACGGCAACCGCATCGCCGCCGTCGGTCCGTCGTCGTCCGTGCAGGTGCCGCAGGGGGCGCGGCGGATCGACGTCCGCGGCAAGACGATCATCCCGGGCATCATCGACGTCCACGCGCACGTCGGCGGCGAATCGAGCGGCCTGCTCGCGCAGTCGAACTGGGGCTTCGCGGCGAACGTGGCGTTCGGCGTCACCACTTCACACGATCCCTCGAACGACACGCAGACGGTCTTCGCGAACGCGGAGCTGATCCGCGCCGGCGTGAAGCTGGGGCCGCGGCTGTTCTCGACCGGCACGATCCTCTACGGCGCCGAGACGCCGTTCAAGGCGATCGTCGAGTCGTACGACGACGCGCTGTCGCACGTCCGGCGGCAGAAGGCCGCCGGCGCCATCTCCATCAAGAGTTACAACCAGCAGCGGCGCGACTCGCGCCAGATGCTGGTCAAGGCGGCCCGCGAGCTCGAGATGCTGAACGTACCCGAGGGAGGGTCGCTCCTCTACTACAACCAGACGCACGTGCTCGACGGCCACACCGGCGTCGAGCACTCGCTGCCGGTGCCGCGCATCTACAAGGACACGATCGAGCTGTTCGCGCGCAGCAAGGCCGGGTACACGCCGACGCTGGTCGTCGGCTACGGCGGCCTCTCGGGCGAGTACTACTGGTACCAGACCACGAACGTGTGGGAGAACGAGCAGCTCCTGCGCTTCATGCCACGCGAGGCGGTCGACGCGCGGTCACGGCGCCGGACGATGGCGCCGATGGACGACTTCAATCACATCCTGATCGCGCAGGGGGCCAAGCAGATCGCCGATGCGGGCGGCATGGTGCAGCTCGGCGCGCACGGGCAGCTCCAGGGGCTCGCGGCGCACTGGGAGCTGTGGATGTTCGAGCAGGGGGGGATGACGCGCATGGAGGCGCTGCGCGCCGCGACGATCGACGGCGCGCGCTACCTCGGCATGGACACGGAGATCGGCTCGATCGAGAAGGGGAAGCTCGCGGACCTCGTCGTCCTCGACCGGAACCCGCTCGAGAACATCCGGCACACGGAGGCGATCAGCCTCGTCGTGCTGAACGGGCGGGTGCTGGACGCGAAGACGCTGAACGAGGTGGCGCCGGGGGATCGCAAGCGGCTGCCGTTCTGGTGGGAACGGGGGAACTGACGCTGAGGGTGCTGGCGCTTCGCTGAGGGTGCTCGCGCTGTCGCCGAGGGTGCTCGCGCTGTCGCCGAGGGTGCTCGCGCTGTCGCTGAGGGGGCTGGCGCTTCGCTGAGGGGGCTGGCGCTTCGCTGAGGGCGCTGGCGCTTCGCTGAGGGCGCTGGCGCTTCGCTGATGGGGCTCGTTTCGGTAGGGGCCGGCTTTAGCCGGCCCGTCACGACCCGAAATATCCGCGCCGCGCCTGCACCGTCACAGCCTCGCGCTTCACCTTTACGTCGAGCTTGTGATATCCGGCGCGGTCGACGCCGGCGGGCGTGTAATACAGCACGTAGGCCGACCGGAACTCGTCGAGCACGCGCCTGAAGGCCGCCGATACATCGACACCGGCGGCGGTCGGGATCACGGTGCCTCCCGTTTCGGCCGCGAGGCTCGTCAGCAGCGGGTTCTGCGGGATCGACGCGGACCGCTGGGTGATCGGGACCGGCGGCAGCACCGACTTCGGGCTCGAGAACGTCGTGATCGTTCGCAGGGCGCCGGGGACGACGAAGGCGAGCGTGGCGCGGGTGCGCTGCGCGACGGTGGTGAGCATGTCCGCCGTGGTGATGCTGCTGCTGTCGCTGCCGTCCGTGAAGACCATCACGAGCTGGCGGCGGTCCGGAGCGGACGCCGACACCAGCGCGACGCTCATCGCGTCCAGCAGCGCGGTGCTGCCGCCCGCGGCCACCTCGCGCACGGCGCGCTCCACGACTTTGACGTCGGTCGTGAAGTCCGTCGTCCGCGTGATCTGCTGGTTGAACAGCACGAGCTTCAGGCGGTCTCCGCGGCCGAGGTCCCGCGTCAACTGCACCATCGCCTCGCGCAGCCGCTTGAGCACGTCGCCGGTGACGCTGGAGCTGACGTCCAGCGCCACGGTCACGTCGATCGGCAGCCTGCCGTAGCTGACGTCGGCGACGGTCTGGAGAACCCCGTTGTCGAACACCTCGAAGTCGTCCGCTCCGAGCCCGGTGATCGACCGGCGGTTCCGGTCGCGAACGGCGACGTCCACCATCACGGCGGCCGCTGTCGAGCGGAACGTTGCCTGCGGCGTGTCCTGCGCCGGAGCGGATCGTGCCCCGCCGGCCGGCGCGCACACGAGGCCGGCGGCGAGCATCAGCAGGGCCGCACGGCGGCGAAGAGGCGTCATCGCGTCATCTCCCTGAGCCGCGTCAGCGCGACGTGGAGGTGGCGGTACTGCCCCTGCCAGTACGTCCACCACGGGTCGATCTCGCGCGATCCGCTGGTCTCGATCTCCGCGGCGAGCGCCTCGGCCGCGGCGCGGTCCCCCTGCAGCAGCCGGACGTTCATCAGCGCGACGCGAGCCGATTGTGCCGCCGGCACTTCTGCGCGCGCGCCGCGATAGGCTTCGGCGGCACGCTCGTGCTGGTCGAGCGCCACGAGCGCGTGGCCGAGAAACAGGAGGCGCAGGTAGCGCAACGCCGGGTCGGCAATCGGCTGCCGCGCCGCCTGGGCGAGCTGGGAGACGGCTTCGCCGTTTCGCCCGATCCTGTGCAGGAACCAGGCGAAGCGGACGCGTGCCTCGACCGCGACCTCGGGAAGCGCGATCGCGGCTTCGTACTCGCTGCGGACCGTCCGGACGTGCGCCGCCGTCGGGGATCCTCTCTCGTCGGTCACGACCGTGCGTCCGGCCACCGGCCAGAGCTGATCGGTGACGATCGCGCGTGCAAGTGCGAACTGGGGCTCGTCGGGAAAGCGCCGCAGCGCGCGTGCGACGAACGGGTCCGCGGCGCCGGGACGCAGCGATCCCTGGAGCATCGCCAGCACCGCGAAGTGCCAGTACCGCTCGAAGTCATTCGGCTCGATCGGGTCGCGAACGAGATTCGTGAAGCGTGCGAGCAGCGCATGCGCACGCTCGCGCGCGGCGGGCTGCGACGAGAAGATGGCGGGCTCCGCAAGCTCGAGGGCGAGGACCGCCTCACGCGCGGGGGCTGCCGGCCAGGGGTTGCCGGCTGCCTCGAACTCCTTCATCAGCCGGACCGGGTCGCTGACGGCGCGGAGTCCGGCGGCAAATCGCGGGTACGCCCGCTGCTCGTACGCGGCGGTCAGGTCCGCCAGCGTCCGTGGCTCGCTCGGGATGGGCCTCGGCACCGGCTGCGCTTGCGGCTCGTCCGCGCCGTAGCCGCGTCGCGAGCGAACGGTGTAGGACCTCGGTCCGCGAACCTTCACGTCGATCGCGTGCCAGCCGCCGCGTGTCACCCCTTCGGGCGTGTATCGCAGCACGTAGCTGCTCCTGAAGTCCTCGAACGCCTTTCTGAACGTCCCGGTGAGCGACGGCTCCGTCAGCAGCTCGGTCTTGTGCAGTGCGCCGCCCGTTGCCGCAGCGGCGGCCGCGATCGTCTGGCCGTCGGCGGTCAGGGGGTGCAACTGGCCGCCCGTGAACAGCCGGCGCTGGAACGGCGTCCAGAAGCGCCGCGTCGGCGCGCAGATGCCCATGAGGTCGCGATTGCACTGAAATCCGCGCAGCGCCACCTCGTTGTCGAACTCCGTTTCCATCATCACGATGTGAAAGAGAGCGTCGGCCCGCTCGGCAATGCCCTGGATCTCCGCCGCGCCGACGGCGCTGATCGTGTCGCCTCCCTTCGTCCGCGCGACGACCACGTGGCGCCGCGCGGGCTCCGAGGGCTGCAGCAGCGCCGCCGCGAGCGAGTCGTACAACGAGGCAAGGCCGTCGAACTCGAGCCGCTCGACCGCGGGCGGCGGGGCAGGGGCAGAAAACGGCAGCACGAGCTGCACGTGGGTGTCCGCTGCGAAGAGGCGGACACGATCCTCCGGCCGGAGCAGCCGAAGGACCTGATCGAGCTCCGCCTGGAGCCTTGCCGCCGCGGTCGCCGGCGATGTTCGCGCCGTCCACGCGCGGCTGCCGCTCACGTCGACGACGAGCGTGAGGTCGATCGGGACGGCCGTCGCCTCGACGTGCTCGATGCGCTGGCGGACGCCGTTGTCGGTCAGCTCGAAATCTTCGGCGCGCAGCCCCGTCACCATCCTGCCGCCGTCTCGCACCGAGACGTCGACGAACACGACCTCCGCGCCGGTGCGGAAGGGCTGCGGCGCGCGCGGGGGATCCTGCGCGTGGAGGATCGTCGCCGCCGCGGCCGCCGCAAAAGCAGCGAACGACCCGCGCGGCGTCACGGCGCGATCTCCGCGCGGAGCCGCTGGATCAGGCGCGGCCAGAAGCGATCGTCTGCGTGGACGTAGGCGCGCCACGGGTCGATCGGCCGCGGCTCGGCCGCGAGCATCCCGCGCACGAGCTCGTGCGCCTCGGACCGGCGGCCGTCCCTGAACACGAGCGCGGCGAGCGCCACCGTGGCCGACTGGGCGTGCGGGAGCGCGGCGGCCGCCCCGCGGTACGCCGCCTCGGCGTCGCGATGCCGTCCCTGTTGCTCGAGCACCCGCGCCCTGAAGTAGCGCGCGAGGAAGATCACGTACGGATCGCGCGTCAGCGCCTCGGAGCGCTCGAGACTCTTCAGCGCCTCCGCCGGCTTCCTCTGCCGGGCCTGCATGGCGCCGAGCCGCGCCATCGCCTCGCCGCCGACATCGGGATGATGCTCGAGTGCGCGGTAGACGGTGACCGCTTCGTCGGGAAACGGGCCGTCGCGAGCGATCCCCTGCGCGAGCACGAACCGCATCTCGTCCGGGAAGCGGCCGGTGGCGTGGTCGAGGTGCCTGATCTCGTCCTGCCTGTTGACGATCTCCCCCGCCTCGATGCCGCGGCCGACGTTCGGGTCGCCGATGAGGAAGTGCGGGTCCTCGGCGCGCTGCGCGACGGCAACCGCGGCGAGCTGCCACCATCGCTCGATCGGCAGCGGCTGCTCGCGGGCTCGGAGGAGCGCGCAGCCCCATTCGAGCAGGAGCGGCGGCGCCTGCCAGGCGAGGACGTCCGGCGGGAGGTAGCACTCGCCGTTCTCCGCGCACATCAGCGGCTGCTTGCGGATGATCTTCCACTCGTGCCACGCGCCGGCGCGCGCAGCTTCGAGCGCGAAGGTGGCCGCAGCCAGCTCCCGCCGCGGACGTTCATCCGGCGCGCCGCTGTCGATCCACGCCGGGCCGTCGCGCCGCAGCTGTCTCAGGAGCTCGCCGTAATCGACGTCGTCGGCGAGCTGCCTGGCGACGGCATCGAAGGCGCCGGCGGCGTAGCGGCCGAGCAGGTCCAGGGCGGTCGGCTGGCGGGCGGAGGAGCCGCCCGAGGTCGACAGCAGGCCGAGGACGAGCGATGCAACGACGGCCCGGCGCGGGTTCATGGATTCGGCAGCGGTGCCGCGCAGTGTATGCCAGATCTGCCCGGCCGCGGGATTCTGCGAGCGGGATCCGTCTGCCGCGCTGCTCCTTCTCGGGTGGATCTTCCGGCGAGGCTGACCTCAGCGCGCGCGTGACGCGGCTGCAGGCGGCGTGAGAGCCCGCGTCAGCCGCCTGTCCAGCTTGCCTGATGAGCCTGACGGCCGCTATAATTCGTGTTTCCCGCCGCTCGACCGGGCATCACTGGGAGGTCGTTCAACGGTAGGACACGTGGCTCTGGACCACGTTATCGGGGTTCGAATCCCTGCCTCCCAGCCAATTCTTTTCTTCGAAAGACAACAACTTACAGCCACTGGCGTTCTGGGCGAACGCAAGGCTTGACCATGTCCAACACTGAACGCCTCGCGGAGGAATTCGAAAGCCATCCGTGCGTTCTGTCGCCTATCGCATGCTCGGCGCGCTCAGCGATCGCGCATCTCTCTGCCGGCGACGGCGTAGAGGGTGGGGTGGGCGGCGGGCACGAGCGCACTCTGGGCTCTGTCGTATCTCCTGGCGCCGCGCTCAGACCAGCCGGTCAACTCCTGAGGTGAGATCATGAAGAAGCAAGACACTTAGACCGTCCCGTCCCCGGCGGATCTCATATCGCAGCGGATCGCCGACCTCGGCGACTGGCGCGGAAGGACTCTCGCGAGGGTCCGCGCGCTGATCAAAGAAGCCGACCCGCAGGTTGTCGAAGAGTGGAAGTGGGCGAAGCCCACGAGCCCGGGTACGCCGGTGTGGTCACACGACGGCATCATCTGCACGGGCGAGACGTACAGGAACTATGTGAAGCTCACGTTCGCAAGAGGCGCGTCGCTGAAGGATCCGAAGCGCCTCTTCAACGCGAGCCTCGAAGGAAACGTGCGGCGCGCCATCGACATTCGCGAAGGAGAAGATCTCGACGCCTCGGCCTTCAAGACGCTCATCCGCGAGGCCGTCGCCGCCAATACAGCTGGCAAACCGAAGCGCGCACGGTAGGCTGGGCGGTCAACCAAACGGAGCGACGTAACCGCTGGTGGTGTTAAGCGCTCAATACCAGAAGTTCGTTCGCCATCTCCAACCCCATCAGTTCATTCCCGGCGGACTGTGTTGATCTGGTCGCTGCCCGCCGCGGGCCGATCCGGGCCGCATCCTGCTCGCTGGGCCTCACGCCGCCACGACGAACGCAGGAGGCGGTGCCCGGCACAGGGGTTGTATCCGCGGGATGGACGTGACCGTGCGCCAGCGCTACGTTCGCCGGCAGTTGTCCCGGCTTCAGAAGCCCGGCCTCAGCGCCCGGCAGGAGCGGCGGTTCAGGATCGCGTCGATCGTGGTCGTGCTCTTCTTCGCGGCCGGCTGGACCTACGCCATCGCGCTCTCCGTGGAGAAAAATCAGCCAGCCGGCGTCCTGGGACGCGTGACCGCCAATCCTCTCGATGCCGACGGTCCGCCGGAGGCGGCCTTCCTGTTCGACGCGGCGCTGAGCGGGTTCGCCGCGACCCTCGACCGGGGGCAGAGCGGCGCGGTGAACGTCATCGTCCAGGAATCCGGGGACCCGCTGCCCGGCCGCGAGTCCCTGCCCGAGGGGGTCGAGGCCGTGCTGGCGCCCAGCGACATCGCGATGCCCGGCAATCCGGACGTCGACCCCGGCGTGTGGAACGTGCTGCTGCGCGCCGGCGGCGCGAGCGCGCTGGTACCCAACCTCAACATCGTGCGGCTGGTGCCGATGTCGGCCAAGCGCGGCGGCAGCATCGGCGCGTACCGCATTGGCGACTGGCCGAACAAGGGAGGCATTTACGCGCCGCCGAGCGGGCTCATCGAGGTGACACCGCAGAATCGCCACGTCCGCGTCTCGGAGCACTTCACGCTCGGCGACTTCCTGACCAAAGGACAGGAGAACGTGTGGCCGAAATACGTCGCGATGTCGCCGCGGCTCCTGGACAAGCTGGAGCTGACGATCCAGGAGCTGGAGGCGTCCGGTTATCCCGTCGAGCACGTCGGGGTGATCAGCGGGTTTCGCACGCCGTATTACAACGCACACGGCGGTTCGACGGCCGGCCGCGGCGAGCTGTCGCGTCACATGTACGGCGACGCGATGGACATCTACATCGACAACGACCGCGACGGGCGCATGGACGATCTCGACGGCAACGGCCGTGTCGACGTCTCCGACGCGAAGGTGCTCGCGTCGGCAGCGGACCGCGTCGAAAAGAAGTACCCGACGTTGATCGGCGGCATCGGCACGTATCGCCCGACCGGCGCTCACGCGGGCTTCGTGCATGTCGACACGCGCGGCTTCCGCGCGCGGTGGTGAGCGTCAGGAGCGCACATGGCGCATGACATCGACGGCGACCTGAGGAACGACCGGCGGGCCTTTCCCGACGCGCACACGACCATCGATGCGCAGGTGCGCGAGGAGGACATGGAACCGCACGCCGGGCTGCGCTACATCGCCTGGCTGTTCAAGGTCCTCGCCATCCTGATGGTGCTGGTGCTGATCGCCGAGCTGGTGATCGGCCTGCGCAGCGGAACACCCATGGCCATCACGACGCTGATGGTCGAGGCGACGCGGCTCGTCGTCTTTGCTGCGTTCCTCTGGGCCGCCGGCGACATGGCGCTGATGCTCATCGAGTCAAACCACGACCTGCGCGCCACGCGCATCCTCGTCGGCCGGATGGCCGCAGCCGCGGCGGAGCGGGACGCGGCGCACGCACGCGAGCGGTCAGGCGACTCCCTGCCTGCACCGGACCGTCGCGGATAGCCGCGGGGCCTGGCCGTATAGCACGTTATCCGTGCTATGGTGCTACGTGTGATCCGGACGCTGGCGGATGCCACGACGAGGGACATCTGGAACGGCGTCAACAGCAAGGCCGCCCGGCGGGTTCCTCGCGAGCTGTGGCCGATCATCCGCCGAAAGCTCGATCAGATCGACGCCGTGACCAGGCTCGACGATCTTGCGGTGCCGCCGGGGAACAGGTTGCACGCACTCGGAGGTGCCCTCCGAGGATCGCACGCGGTGCGAGTGAACGATCAGTATCGGATTGTGTTCCGCTTTGCAGGCGGGGACGCGTTCGACGTGCAGTGCACCGATTACCACTGAGGAACTCTATGCTGCCGACCCGTCGCCCGCCGACCCACCCTGGCGAAATGCTCCTGAAGGAGTTTCTCGAACCCCTCGGTGTGTCTCAGGTCGATGCGGCGGACCGGATGGGCATTCCGTTCCAGCGGCTCAACGCGATCGTCAAAGGACGTCGGGCGGTCAGCGCCGATACCGCCCTCCTGCTCGAAGCGCTCACCGGCTGGGACGCGCAGATCTGGCTGACGCTGCAGGCGAAGTGGGACTTGTGGCACGCGATGAGGGCCCGCGGCAGCAGGCCCAGGATCCGACCGCTGCGAAAGACCGCCTAGGACATCCGGCGGTCAGTCTCGACGACAGGGCCCCGGCGGCCCGGGCAGTTCTGGCAAGTGCGGCAGTCGACGCACCGGAACGGTGCCGCGCTTGATCCAGCCGGCGGCGACCTCGACGTGCTGGAGAGCGCGGCTGCTGATAAGGCGTCAATCGCCTGGCTGGCGGGCCGAGACAGCCCTCTGCACAAGCGGCATCGGGTGTACGGCGCCAGGACGCGAGTCAACCGCCGCACGGGATGCGGTGAATGACGGGAAGATTCACCGCAGCCGCATCATGCGGAACTCGGGGCCCCGCAAGTCTCAGCGTTATTTCGTTGCGCCCGCGGCCGTCGCTGGCGGCGCCTGCGCCGGCTTTTCGCTCGAAGGACGCCGCGCCGGATTGAGCAGCTCGCGCCCGATGGCGTCCGCATACTCGAAGCCGCCGCTGTTCGCGAGCACCACCACGCCGGCGCGCGTGTTGGGGTCGAAGGCGACGTAGCTGCTGTACCCGGCCGAGCCCCCGCGGTTGCCCACCTGGTGGATCGGGCCCCTCCTCATGGTCATCCAGCCGAGCCCCACTTCCATGCCGGGACGCGGAGAGTGGTAGCCGCGATGGGCGTCCCGCATGGCATGCTCCAGCGGGGATGTGGGCTCGCCGATATTGGCGTCCAGGTACGTCATGAGATCGGTGACGTTGGAATTGAGCCCGCCGCCCCCGGCGAGCACGCCGGGATCGAAGTAGGGCACGACCGCGCCTTGCTGGTCGTGGCCCTTGGTCATCCACGGCCCGAGCGCGGGCGGGCGGCCGTAGGCGGTCATCGACATGCCCAGCGGGCGCAGCACGCGGTCGGCGACGAGCGTCTGGAAGCTGTCCGCGCCGGCCGCGCGGGCGAGCGCGTGGCCGAGCAGACCCATGCCGACGTTTGAATACTCGAACTCCGCGCCCGGGTCGCGCGACAGCTCGTAGCGGTTCAGGAAGGCGTGGAGGTGCTCAGCCGCGAAATGCGCGTAGGGGTTGCCCGGATCGGGGGGCACATATCCCGTCGGGTACCGCGGCAGGCCGGACATGTGCGTCGCAAGGTCGAGCAGGGTGATCTGCCGCCCGTTGCGCGAGGGCACGCGCACGTCTGCGAGCAGGTATTTCGCGACGGGGTCGTCGAGCTTCACCTCCCCGCGCCTGGCCATGTCGGCCAGGATCACGCCGGTGAACGTCTTGGCAAGCGAGCCGGTTTCGAAGACAGAACTGGCCGCCAAAGGCCGCGAGCCTTCGCCGGCCTCGCCGAAGGTCAGGACACGACGGCTCCCGTCCGGTTCGACCAGCCCTACGACGATGCCCTTGGCCTGGCGCTTGTCGATATAGGGGCGGACCAACTCCCGCACCGCCTCGTCGGACGGAAAGAACGCGCCCGCGCGCGCTGACGTCTGCGCCGGCTGAACCGAACCCGCGGCGACTCGCTCGCCGGAGGTCTGAGAAGAAGACGCTTGTGTGGCGAGCACGAAAACCAGGACACAGGCGAGAAGACATGTAGCAGGCATTGGCGAACTCCCTCTCATCGACCGACGTAAAGAGCTCGGATCAGCGGTCTCGATGTGGAGACACTCTGGAGACGGCGAATGGGCCGTCGGATCCGGCTCGCGTGCCTGAGTGACTGCAGGTGCTATTCGGCGCGTAGAGCCTCGGCTGGGTGGATGCGCAGACCTCGACGGGCCGGGCCGGCCGTCGCGAGTAATCCGACCACCGTCATGACCAGGGCCGTGACGGGCAACAGCGTGCGGCCGAGGGGGCCGAGCAGCTCGCCTTCGCTGGCCCGATCGATCACGAGCGCCACGACGATGCCGACCACGACGCCCGCCGCGAGCTGGAGCGCCGCCCTGGTGAAAATGCTGCGCAACAGCTGGCCGGCATTGGCGCCCAGCGCAGCCCGAATGCCGATCTCCTTGCGGCGCTGCGACACGGTGAACGACATCATTGCGTAGATGCCCGCCGCGGGAAGCAGCAGCGCGGTCAGGATCACCAGTGAGGAGCCGAGCACCATCAGGCGGCGCCCGATCATCTGCTGCCGCTTCAGATCGCTGAATGTCACGACCTGCAGCCGCAGCGTGGGATCGAGTTCCGACGTCAGCTCTCGAAGGCGTGATGAGAACTGCAGCGGATCGTTGCCGCGCATCCGGATCAGCGCGGTCGCGCGCGTCGAGCTCCCCAGCAAGTGGTAGATGACCGGATGGACCAGATCCGGCGCGATGGTGTTGGTCTCGAGGTCGGTCACCACACCGACGATCTCGTATTGCGTGGGGGTGGCACCGGTCGCCGCCGCGCGCCTGGCTGCCTCGACGTAGTGCATCCGGCGCCCGACGGCATTGGCGCCGCCAAGCAGTTGATTCACGAACGCGCGACTGACGACGATGGCCTGCGTCGCGCCCGTGCTGTCGCCGTCGCGTAACACCCGGCCGGCGATGACTTGCGCGCCGAACGCGTCGAAGAAATCCGGAGCGACGCGGTTGAGGCGTACATCGAGAGCACCTGCCGGAACGGTGACCGCTCCGTCGATGGCGATGCGCGCCCTCGGCTCGCTGCCCGGAATGGTGATCGCCAGCGTCACGTCATCGACGGCCGGTTCGGCTTCGAGGCGGTCCACGAGATCCGTCTTCGTCTTCTCGAAACGCGCGACCGACTCGCGCTCGAAGACCGACGCTGGCATGCCGGCTGGGACATCGGTCCCAGCGGTGATCGTCGCCGCGAGGAAGGACTCCTCGCTGTAGTTGGCTCTGGTCAGGCCGCCTTGCAATCCCGACCAGCCGACCATCATGATTGCCGGAAGTCCGGTGACCGCGATCGCCACCTGCGCGATGATCATCGTCGTCCAGACGCGTCCCATGCGCAGGCCGTCGGTGCCGCTCGCCTGCTTCAAGGTGTCCTGTGCCCGTCGTCCGGTCGCGTGCAGCGCCGGGAGCACCCCGGCGACCACGGCCGTGAACACCGTCAGGATGGCGACGTACACGTACACCGCCACGGGCATGTCGGGGTTGAGGAAGTAGGGCAGTGCACCATTCGCCCCGGCGGCATAGATGGCGAAACCCTGGGTGATGCCGAATCTGGCGAGCCCGAGGCCCGCCGCGGAGGCTGCTGCGCTGAGCACGAGCGCTTCGATGAACAACTGACCGATAATGCGGCGGCGACTGGCGCCCAGCGCCGTTCGAACGGCGATCTCCCGCTGCCGTGTGGCAGTCCGGGCGTAGATGAGGATGCCGACATTGACGGCGACGATCAGCGCCAGCATGCTGACCAGCGACTGCAGCGCTGCGAAGTCGCGCGTGGTGGTTCCCTGGATGTCGAGGATCGGATGCGCGTACGGCATCACGCGCGGCCGCAGCCGGGCATGCGAAAGCGGAAACGCACTGGCGGCCTGCGCGCCGAGCGCCGAGAGCTCAGCTTGTGCCTGCGCCATCGAAGCACCGTCGCGCAAACGTCCGAAGATGAAGATCTCGGGTCCCTCTCCCGGCCCGAACGTCGCAGCATCGGCACTGAGCGGTATCCAGTAACGGTGGTTGACCGGAAATCCGTACCCCTTCGGCATGACGCCGACGATGGTGTGGCCGACGTTGCCGAGCCGAAGCTCCCGTCCCAGCACTGACGCGTCACCGCCGAACCGCGAGTGCCACACGTCATATCCGATGACCACGACCGGCGCAGCGGTGGCGCTCTCATCGGCTGCGACAATCCCGCGTCCGATGACCGGGCTCACACGCGTGATGTTGAAGCCGTCCGCCGTGATCTGTGCGACCTCCACGGCCTCAGCCGAGCCGCCGTCGAAGGTAGCGTTTCGCGCGACGTTTCGAAACGCGCCGATCTCCCCGACGGTCTTCATCTCCCGCCGCCACGTCACCAGGTCGTGCATCGACCGCCGCATCTCGCTGCTCGCGTCGATGTCCCAATTCTCGAGTGCCACGATCCGCTCGCCGTCCTCGACCGGGAGCGTCGCGTAGAGAAAGGAATACATGAACGCGAAGAAGGCCGCGCCGATGGCGACGCCGACCGCCAGGCCCAGACCACCGATCAACGACAGCGCGGGGTACTTGGCCAGCATGCGCGCCCCGAGCTTGAAGTCCATCCGCGAGTTGTCCAGCCAGCGGAATCCGCGCGCGTCGCGCTGGTGCTCCTTGGCCTGCTCGACGCCGCCGAAGGCGCGCCGCGCAGCCAGCCGCGCTTCATCCCTGGGCATGCCTTTGGAGACGAACTCGTCTTCGAGCAGCTGAAGGTGTGAGCGGATCTCGCGCGACAGCTCCGCTTCGGCCGCGCCGTGGCGGAAGAACGACAGCAGTCGGAGGACAAAACGTCGGATGATCGTCATAGCGTGAGCGGACGGGAGGCCCCGCCCGAGCGCAGAGCCTCTCACATGCTTCACTAGGACGTCAAGTGAACAGCGCCGGTTCCATGCGCCGCGCCGCTGGCAGAAAAATGCGGGCCTCGGCGATCCTCTCAGAGGCGCCCGAGAGCGGCACGGGCGAGGGCCTCCCAGTTCTGGCGCGCCGGCTCGTCGAGGCCGGCGACATGAAAGACCAGCAGCACATCGCCCTTGCGGACGTACGACATGGTGCGACGGCTGAAATACGCTTCGTCACCGAGTCCTTCGACCCGGTGCAGCCCCATCACATCGGCGACAACCGCATCCTGCTCGCCGCCCGCCGTCTGGGCCGCGGTTCGAGCCGAGCTGCGCGCGAGTCCGATCTCTTCCTCGGCTCCGCTCCAGACAGTCTCGAGCGTGAAACTCTGGAACGATCTAGCCTCACGGCCTCCGGCGGGAGCGTAGTCGCAGATGGAGCGGCTCGAGGACGTGGATCTCGCGTTTGCGGCCACGGGGCTGCCCAATATTGCCGTGGCTTCGGCCGCGGGGATGAGCGCGCAGGCGTCGCGCACCTGGCCGGAAGCGGCTGCCCGAGCAGGCCCGCCCTCCGCCGGCGCCTCCCCTCGCGAGCAGCCCGCCGCCAGTGCCGCCATGATGCACACTTGCGCGAAACGCGTTCGACTGATCCGCATAGTCTCTCCTCGAAAAGTTCTGCCGGTCGCGACGGACACGCTAAGTACGATCCGGGCCCGCGTGACGACGAGTGTCGCCCGGGAGCATGTAATCGGGGGAGGGGAACGGCGAAAGCGAAACGGCAGAGCTGCGCCGGAGCCCTGTGCACAGATCTGTTTCCGCCGCGTCCGGCCGCGTCCGGAACAGCCTATGGGCGCCGTGGGTCTGCCTGCGTGAGTCGGTGGCTCGTGGATGGGCCGCGAACGATCGTCACTGCGCGGGCACGGTTCGGCCGAGCGCGACCAGCATCTCTTCCACCGACGTGAATTTCAGTCGGGGCCGGCCGCACGCCTTGCCGTTCTCGATCTCGAGAGCGTCGAGGCGGCGCCAATCGTCGTACGACACGAAAAAGGGCTGCCGCAACTGCACGAGTGCCGCCGCGGCGTCGGGATCCGGATGCGACGGCTGCCAGTGCGCGCCGGCCGCAAGGTCCGCGACCATCGCCGCAACGGTCTCGGCGGCATCCGGCTTGTTGGTGCCGATGACGCCGCTCGGGCCGCGCTTGATCCAGCCGGCGGCGTAGACACCCGTCAGCGGACGGCCGGCCCCGGCGTCGAGCACGCGCCCCTTGTCGTTCGGCACCACGCCCGCGCGGTCGTCGAACGGAAGCCCCGGCAACGGCACACCGCGGTAGCCGACCGAGCGGAAGACGAGACCGACGTCGATCTCCTCGAACTCCCCGGTGGGCCGCGCGTTGATCGCGCCCGCCTCCGAGCCGACGAGCGTATTCCTCACGAGGCGCATCTTCGCCACACGGCCGCGTTCATCGGCCACCAGCTCCACCGGCGACACCAGGAAGCGCAGCGTGAGCCGCTTGCGCTTCCCCTCCGGCTTCCGCAGCGCGTAGCCCTGGAGGATCTCCACCTTCCTGGCCAGGAGTCGATCGTCGCTGGCCTCGAGCTGCGCCCCGCTCAGCGGATCGAGCTGCACCTCCTCGGGACGGACGATGACGTCCGCGTCGGCCATCTCGCCGATCTCTTTCACCTCGGGCGTCGTGAACGCCGCCTGTACCGGACCGCGGCGCCCGAGGAGGAAGACCTCCGTGATCCGGCTCGCGCGGAGCGCCTCGAGCGCATACCCGGCGATGTCGGTTTTCTCGAGCTCCTCGGCCGTCCGCGCGAGGATGCGCGCGACGTCGATCGCCACGTTGCCCACGCCAACGACGGCGGCCCGCTCCACCGACAGGTCGAACGAACAGGCGCGGTAATCGGGATGCCCGTTGTACCAGGCGACGAACTCCGTCGCCGGATGGCTGCCGGGAAGGTCCTCGCCGGGGATGCCCATGCGGCGATCGGTCTGCGCCCCGGTGGCGAACACCACCTGGTGATAGTACGCACGGAGGTCGTCGAGCGTGAGGTGCCGCCCGTAATCGACGTTGCCGAAGAAGCGGAACCGCGGATGGCCGGCGACGGCGTCGTACGCGCGGGTGACGGTCTTGATCTTGGCGTGATCGGGGGCGACCCCGTGCCGCACGAGGCCGTACGGCGTCGGCAGGCGCTCGAACATGTCGACCTCGACGACGAGCCCCTGCTGCTTGAAGAGGCACTCGGCGGCGTAGAACGCCGCGGGCCCTGAGCCGATGACCGCCACGCGCAGCGGGAGGGAAGCCGTTCCAACCTGGGTCATGACCGCACGCTCACCTCTGGAGCCCTGCTTGCCGGGCAACCGGAGTCTACAACAGCGGTGGTTCGGGAACGGCAGCGGCTCGCCGCCTACCGGGGGACGGGCTTGTCGAGGGAGTCCCAGTTGTACGCGGCGGCGATGCGTGCCTCGAGCTCGCGGATCAACGCCCCGCCGCTGTCGCTGTTCGTCATGATCGCGAACCCGTAGCCCTTCAGCCGGTGCAGCACCAGGTTGCACTGAAAGCCCCAGTTGCTCCCGCCGTGCATGAAGTACCACCCCTCGCCTCGCCGCTCCACCGCGAAGCCGACGGCGAACTGACCGGTGCCGACGGGGGATACGAGCTCGAGTGCCGCCGCCCGCGAGAGAACCGACGATCGTCCGAGCAGCGCCTTCTGAATCTCGATGCCGAGTGTCGCCAGGTCGGCGGGCGTCGTCCACAGCCCGGCGGCGGCGAGCTCCGGATAGACGTGCCACTTCGGGCCCATCGCGGCACCGCGGCCGCTGTGTGCCCGTGCGGCGTTGCGATCGCGCTCCTCCGAGAGCGGCTGCTCGAACGCGCTGTTCTTCATCCCGGCGGGGCCCAGCACCAGCTCGCGCATCAGGTCGGGGAAGGCCTTACCTGTCGCCTCGCTCAGCGCGAGCTGCACGATGACCGTGCCGCCGCCGCTGTACTTCTGCGCCGTGAACGGCGGCCGTTCCCACGCCACCGTGCCGACGTTCGACGGAGGCTTTCCCCCCAGGATCTCGGTGAGCGTCGGCCGCGGCGCGCCCGGCGGATAACCGGGAAAGCCGAAGCCGTCGCCCGTCCCCGACGTGTGGCTCAACAGCGCGCGCAGCGTCACCGGCCGCTGCCGTGTGAACTCGTTGACCGGGACCTTCCACGACTTCAGGTACGTGTTGACGTCCGCATCGAGATCGATCGTGCCGCGCTGATGCAGGATCGCCGCGGCGACGGCAGTGACGGGCTTGCTGATCGATGCCGCCTGAAAGAGGGTCTCCGGTGTCACGCGGGTTCCGGTCGATACGTCCGCCACGCCGTAGCCCTTCGTCCAGTCGATCTCGAAGTCCCTGATCACCGCTACGCTGGCGCCCGGCACGCGGAAGCGCTGCATCATCTGTTCGAGGGTGAGGCCGTCGTATCCCTGCCGGTTGGGGACCTGCGGCCCCTCGATCTTCGCGATGGCGGCGTCGCGGGCCGCCTTCAGGTCGAGGGCGCCGCCGGCGGCAGTCGCGTGGCACACGAGTCCGACGACAAGAAAGACAAGAAAGCAGTAAAAGCGTCTCACTGGCTCCTCCGTTCCGCCCGAAGCCTTCTGCTACGGAATGCGTCCAGCTCCGGTTCCCGCGCCGCCGGCGCGGATGCCCACACTATCGGAATCTCCGGAGCGTCGCCACGGAACAAGCAGTAGACGGTCTACGTCCAAAGGCCGTAGACTGTCTACCGCCATGGCCAAAACGCCCGACGATCAGCGCCTCGAACTCCTGCAGGGCACGCTCGACATGCTCATCCTGCGGACGCTGCAGTGGGGGCCGCGCCACGGCCACGGGATCGGGCAGGCCATTCGCCAGCAGTCGGACGACCTCCTGAAGGTCGAGACCGGGTCGCTCTACCCCGCCCTGCACCGGCTCGAAAAGCGCGGCTGGCTGAAGGCGGAGTGGGGCGTGAGCGAGGCGAACCAGCGCGCGAAATACTACCGGCTCACGGCGGCCGGCAAGGCACAGCTCTCCCGCGAACGGGACCGCTGGTCGCAGCTCGTGCACGCCATCGGCCGGATCATGAACCCGGCGCCGGGCGAGGACTAGATCCATGAAGCCGGACGATCGCGAGCTCGACGACGAAATCCGCGGACATCTGGCGCTCGAGATCAAGGAGCGGATCGACCGCGGCGAAGATCCGGAAGCGGCGCGCCTCGCCGCCCTGCGCGAGTTCGGGTACCTGCCGGCGGTGCGCGAATCCATGCGGCAGGTCTGGTACAGCCGCTGGATCGACGCGCTGCACGACCAGGTGAGCGACGTCCGCTACGCCCTCCGCTCGCTCGCGCGCAACCCTCTCTTCGCCCTCACGGTCGTCGGCGTGCTCACCGTCGGGATCGCCTTGAACGCCGCCGTCTTCACGATGCTCAAGAGCATGGCGCTCACCCCGATCGCCGGTGTCGACGGCTCGGCGCGCCTCGTCGTGATCTTCGGCGAGACGGGCGGCGGCCGGCCGGTCCGGCTCTCGTACACCGACTACCTGCACCTTCGCGACAACGACCGCGCGTTCGCTTCGCTGTTCGGGAGCGCTCCCGCGCGAGCGCACGTGGGCAGGGGCCGGGGGGCGCGGCCGATCTGGACGGAGCTCGTCACCGGCAACTACTTCGACGCGCTCGACGTGCGGGCGCAACTCGGGCGCGCGCTGCGGCCGTCCGACGAAGCGGCTCAGGCATCCGAACCGGTGGTGGTGATCGGAGATCGCCTCTGGCGTCAGGACCTCGGTGCCGATCCGCACGTCGTCGGCAAGCCCATCGTCATCAACAACACGCTTCTGACAGTCGTCGGCGTCGCCGAGCCGGCGTTTCACGGGACGACCGTCGTGTACGACGTAGAGGCTTTCATCCCCGTCACGGCCGCACCGCGGCTCGGGTTCACGTTCGGCACGCAGCAGACGACCGCCGCAGGTATTCTCGGCGACAGCCTGGCCACGGTCTTCTACCCGCAAGGCTATCTGCGGCCCGGCACGAGCATGGCCACCGCGCGCGCGCAGGCCCAGGCGCTCTGGGCGCCGCTCGCAGCCGAACGCACGACACCGCAGGACGTGCAGCGGTTGCGCGTCGTGCCGTTCTGGCAGACGCCCGGCGGCGCCCCCTCCTACATCCTTCCGACCCTCACGGTGCTCAGCAGCATGGGGCTGCTCGTCCTGCTGATCGCGTGCGCGAACGTCGCGGGTCTGGTTCTGGTTCGCGGCATCTCGCGGCGCGGCGAGATCGCGGTGCGCCTGGCGCTCGGTGCGAGCCGCACGCGCATCGTCCGGCTGCTCCTCGTCGAGAATTTGGTGCTCGCCGTCCCCGGGATCGTGCTGGGCACGCTTGCGGCGCGCGCCGGTCTTCCGGTGCTCGTCGAATACGCGCAGTGGCTCGCCGCACCAGAACGTCTCTTTTTCAACGTGGAGCTGGACGGACTCGTCATCGGCTTCGCCGTACTGATCGCCTGCGGCAGCGCGATCGTCTCCGGGTTCGTGCCGGCGTTGCGGAGCTCGCGCGTGGACCTCGTCACGACGATCAACGAGGACGCCTCGCCTCGCGGCGCCTCGCGCGGACGGCTCCGCTCCGCCCTCGTCGTCGCGCAGGTCGCCGTGTCGCTGCTCCTGCTCGTGGGTGCGGGGCTCACCACGCGGAGTGTCGAGGCGGCGCGGCGTGCCGACACCGGCTTCGACCCGACGGGCGTGGTCTCGATTGCCATCGACGTGCGTCAGAACGGCTACGACGAGGCGCGGGGCCGCGCCTTTCACCGGATGCTCCTCGATCAGATGCGCGCCGACGTGGCGCTCGACTCGGTGACGCTCGCCGCGCATGCGCCGCTCCAGATGCAGGACACCCGCGTCTATCGCATCGAGATCGACGGATACGCGCCGCGGCACGACGAAGACCTTGCGTTCATGGCGAACATGGTCGGAACCGATTACTTCCGGACGCTTCGGATCCCGATGCGCGCCGGCCGCGCCTTCGACGACCGCGATGACGCCGACGGAGCGTCCGTCGCGATCGTCAACGAGACGTTCGCCACGCGCTATCTGGGAGGCCCGAACATGGCCGTGGACAGGCGGCTCAGGCTCGGCACCGGCGAGTGGCGCACGATCGTGGGCGTGGCGGCGGACCTGAAGTACGCGCGGATCAACGAATCGCCGCGCCCGTACTTCTACCTGCCGCTGCAGCAGGCGTATCAGCCGGGCGTCGTCGTGCACGCGCGCGTCCATTCGGACATCCCGGGTGACGTAAACGCCGCAGCCGCACTGGAGCGCGCCGTCGAGCATGCCCGCGCCCGCATCGCGGCCCTCGACGCAGACCTGCCCGTGCTCTACGCGCGGACGATGGCAGATCAGATCCGCGGCGCGTTCATCTTCCTCGACCTCGCGGCGACGATGCTGTTCATCTTTGGCGTGACGGGGATGGTGCTCGCGGGGCTCGGCACATACGGACTCGTCTCGTATGCCGTGCAGCAGAGCACGCACGAAATCGGGATCCGGATCGCGCTCGGCGCGTCGTCGCGGTCCGTCGTCGTGCGCTTCCTGCTGCGCGGGCTGGCGCTCGGCCTCACGGGCGCCGCTCTCGGGCTGGCCGCGGCGGTGGGTGTCAGCGGCCTTCTGCGTGCCGTGCTCTTCGGCGTCAGCACCACTGACGCCGGGGCCTTTTCCACGGCGCTCGCCATCGTGCTCACCGGCGTGGCAGTCGCAACGCTCGTGCCCGCCTGGCGCGCCGCGCGCACGAGCCCGCTGCAGGCACTGCGCCAACAGTAACGCCACCACCACCAGGATCATCGACATGCCAACATTGCACACAGACACGTCGCCCGCTCACAGGCCGCTCCGTCTCTGGCCCGGCATCGCCGCGGCATTGCTGCTCGTGATCACCCGTTTCGTCGTTCCTCTCGTCGTGCCCGACGCGAGCATGATCGGGTTCCTGGCACCGGTCGTGGCTGCACTCGCGATCGTCCTCTGGTGGGTGTTCTTCAGCCGCGCGCCCTGGGTCGAGCGCCTGGGAGCCGTTGCGCTGATCGTCGTCGCTCTGGCCGCCACTCGACCACTCCTTCACGAGTCGGTCGCCGGTGCGGGCATGGGCCTGCTGTTCTTTCTGTATGCGTTGCAGGGGCTCGCGATCGCGCTCGTCGTGTGGGCGGCCGCGACACGCGGCCTCGCCCAACGCAAGCGCCGCGCGTCGCTGATCGCGGCGATCCTGGTCGCGTCGCTCGCCTGGACGCTCGTGCGGACCGGCGGCATCACGGGCGAGGGAGACTCCGACTTCCACTGGCGGTGGACGAAGACGGCGGAAGAACGGCTCCTCGCGTCCGCCGGCCCGTCACCGATCATTGCGCCGCCGCCAGCCATGCCGCCGGCGGTCGAGGAGAGGGCGCCAGCCGCAGACGTTCAGAGGACTGAGACTCCTGAGCGAGCGCCGGCAGCCGACACACCCGCCGTTGCGGCGGGCACGACCGAGCCCTCGAGTGCCGCTGCCGGAGCGGAGGCAGGCGTGAGCACTGCCACGCGGGCCGCAGCACGGGTCGAGTGGCCCGGCTTCCGCGGCTCCGGCCGCGACGGCGTGATCCGCGGCGTACGCGTCGACACCGACTGGTCGCGCCGGCCGCCGGTGGAGGTGTGGCGCCGGCCGGTGGGGCCCGGCTGGTCCTCCTTCGCCGTGAGAGACGATCTGATCTACACACAGGAGCAGCGCGGCGATCACGAGGTCGTCTCGGCGTACCGGCTGAGCACCGGCGAGCCCGTGTGGATGCACCGCGATCCCGTGCGGTTCTACGAATCGAACGGCGGCCCCGGCCCGCGCGCGACCCCGACGCTCCACGGCCGACGCGTGTACACCCTTGGCGCGACCGGGATTCTCAACGCGCTCGACGCCGCGACCGGCGCGCTCGTCTGGTCCCGCAACCCGGCGACGGAGATCGGCGTGACGATTCCCGAGTGGGGCTTCGCCGGATCACCGCTGGTGGTCGACGACGTCGTCGTTGTCGCGCTCGCAGGGCAGCTCGCTGCCTACGCGGCTGACACCGGTGAGCGGCGCTGGACCGGACCGTCCGGCGGCGCCGGATACAGCTCGCCGCATCTCGTCACGATCGACGGCGTACGGCAGGTCGTGCTGCTGCGCGGCAGCCGGACGATCAGCGTGGCACCCGAGGACGGCCGCCTGCTCTGGGAGCACACCTGGCAGCCCGGCGCCAGCATCGTGCAGCCTGCCGTGCTCGAGGAGGGTGACGTGCTGATCAACACGGCCGACGCGATGGGCGGCCAGGGACTGCGGCGGCTGTCGGTCGATCGGTCCGCCGACGGGTGGGCGGTCGAGGAGCGGTGGACCTCCCGCGGACTGAAGCCGTACTTCAACGATTTCGTCGTCCACAAGGGCAACGCCTACGGCTTCGACGGCAGCATCCTGTCGTCGATCGATCTCGCCAGCGGGGAGCGCAACTGGAAGGGCGGGCGTTACGGTCATGGCCAGATGCTGCTGCTGGCGGATCAGGACCTGCTCCTCGTGCTCTCCGAACACGGAGAACTCGCGTTGGTGTCGGCGACGCCCGAGCGATTCCAGGAAGTGACGCGCGTGGCTGCGCTGGAGGGAAAGACCTGGAATCACCCCGTCATCGCCGGCGACCTCCTGCTCGTTCGGAACGGCGAGGAGATGGCCGCCTTCCGGCTGCCGCGGGCGAGATAGCGATCGGCTGGTCGAGATCAGCGCCCGCGCGCGGGCGGCCCTTTGCGCCGCCCGTCCCCCTGGAGGATGCCCGCGATGGTCCTGCGGCCGTTTGAAGATCGTAGGCCTCGCGGAGCCAGTCGGTGATCGGCGGCTCCACCTCGTCGCGGTGCTGGATCCGGATCAGGTGCGCCACCTTCACTTTCGAGACGGCCATCGTCTTACGCACCTGCGGTGCCTCGATCGTGCGTCCGAGGAAGACGCAGACTTCGAGGAAGCGCTGCTTCGGACGCACGAAGAAGTAGCAGGCCTTGCGCGCGAACATGATCGAGTTGTGCGACGCGTAGATGCGCTGCTCGCCGAACTCCGCGGCTGTTTCGCGCAGTCTGGCGTAGGCCTCCTGGAGGTCCTCCGGGAGGCCTTCGGTCAGTGCGCCTTCCGTCGTCGTCCAGCAGTCGTGCGGCTCGCCGCGCTCCACCCACTGCTTGCAGTGGTGACACTCACGTCCCGGCATGGCCGGCATTCTACCGGCGCACGCCGGCGCACGCCGTCGGCGGCGTCCCTCTCACGGGTTCAACTCTCGCACCGGCCGCACCTCGATGCTGCCTTCGCGCGCCGGAGGGATCTGCGCCGCCACCTGGATGGCTTCGTTGAGATCACGCGCCTCGATCAGGTAGAAGCCCGCGAGTTGTTCTCTGGTCTCAGCGAACGGGCCGTCGGTCACCGACACGCGTCCGTTCCGCACGCGCACGGTGGTGGCGGTCTCGACGGGATGCAGGGGCTCGGCCGCCAGCAGCTTCCCCGCCTCCTGCAGCCCCTGACCGCAGGCGGCACACTCGCGGTCTGGCACCGCGCTCCATTTCTCTTTCTCGAGGTACACGAGGCACAGGTACTTCATGAAAGCTCCGCTGATGAATCCTTCACAGGCTGGTCGTTCGAGAGGGGACGGGATCGACATCGCCGCAGCGCCTATTGCAGCTCCGAAAGACGGCGTTCGAGAAAGCGCCGTTCCGGCTCCTGGCGCGTGAGCGCGAGCGCCCGTTCGTAGGCGGCACGTGCGTCCGCCGTGCGGCCCAGCCGGCGGCAGAAGTCGGCGCGCGCCGCATGGGCGAACCGATAGTTCGTCAGCTCCCCGCGCCCCAGGATGGCGTCGACGAGCACCAAGCCCGCCTCGGGCCCCTCGCTCATCGCCACCGCGACGGCACGGTTCAACTCGACGACGGGCGAGGGATCGAGCCGAAGCAGGAGGTCGTACAGCGCGACGATCTGGCGCCAGTCGGTCGAGGCGGCGTCCGGCGCCTCGGCGTGGACGGCCGCGATGGCTGCCTGCACGGCGTAGGGTCCGGCGGGACCCGCGGCAAGCGCACGCTCAACCAGGGCGAGTCCCTCGGCGATCTGTGCGCGGTTCCACAGCGAGCGATCCTGATCCTCGAGCAGCACGATCTCCCCAGAGGGCGACGCCCGTGCCAGCCGCCGCGAATCGTGAAGCAGCATCAACGCCAGCAGTCCGACCGCCTCCGGCTCGGGGAGCAGTTCCGCGAGCAGCCGCCCGAGGCGGATCGCCTCCTGCGACAGATCGTGCCGCGTGACGGCCGCTCCGGCCGAGGCGCCGTACCCCTCGTTGAAGACCAGATAGATGACGCGCAGCACCGCGTCCAGGCGCTCCCCGAGCTCTGCCCGCGCCGGCACTTCGTACGGGATCTTCGCGTCCCGGATCTTGGCCTTCGCCCGGACGATGCGCTGCGCGAGGGTGGGGGGCGGCGTCAGGAACGCCGCCGCGATCTCCTCGGTCGTGAGGCCGCAGACCTCGCGCAGCGTCAGCGCGATCCGCGCCTCTGCGGCGAGCGCCGGGTGACAGCAGGTGAAGATCAGGCGCAGGCGATCGTCCTCGATCGTCTGGGGAAGCGCCCACGCGTTCTCGTCCGCAGCCGGCACGGCGTGCGGATCGCCGAGCTCCTCGAGCGGGGAGAACCGCGCCCGCCGCCGCATCGCGTCGATCGCCTTGAAGCGCCCCGTCGAGACGAGCCAGGCCCGGGGGTTCTGGGGCGTCCCCTCGCGCGGCCACTGCTCGAGCGCGGCCCTGAAGGCGTCGTGCAGCGCCTCCTCGGCGGCGTCGAAATCCCCGAGCAGCCGGATCAGCGTCGCGAGCACGCGCCGCGATTCGGCCTCGTAGAGAGCGGTCACCGTCTGCCGCACGTGATCGACCGGGGGCACGGGCTCCGATCACACCACCTTTTTCTCGTCCCTTCAAGCACCGCTGTCGATCGGCGACGGGGATCTTCGACTACTCTTGTGAATCTTTCCGGCAGCATGAACGGCCGCGGCGCGAGCCCCGGCCGCCTGATTCGAGGAAGCAGAACGCGATGAACCTCTGGACCGACTTCCGTTACGCCGTCCGCTCGCTGCGCAATGCACGCGGTGTGGCAATCACGGTCGTGCTCACGCTGGCGCTCGGCATCGGCGCCAACGCCGCCATCTTCAGCGTCGTGCGGGGTGTGCTGCTGCGGCCCCTGGTGAACCGTGACGAGCACCGCCTGATCTACATCCGCCAGAGCGCCACCGGCATCGGCATGGAGAACGCCCATTTCTCGATGCCCGAGATCCGCGACCTCCAAGCCCGGATCCGGACGATCAGCGAGTTCGGCGACTTCTCCACCATCAACTTCACGATGATCGGCCTCGGCGAACCGCGCGTGGTGCGCGCGGGCGTCGTCGGCGGGTCCTATTTCAGCGTGATGGGGCTGCGCCCGGTTCGCGGACGCCTCCTCGATGCGACCGACGACGGGCCCGCCGCGGCGGGTGCCGTCGTTCTGACCCACCGGTTCTGGACGACGGCGCTTGCCAGCGACGAGTCGCTGATCGGCCGCACGGTGCGCCTCGGCGACCGGACCGCCACGATCATCGGCGTGCTCGAGCCGTCCGTTCCCTACCCGGCTGAAACCGAGATCATCGCGAACGTCGTCACGAGTCCGCATCACCTGGACGCGACGATGGTGGACGGACGCGTGCATCGGATGACGGAGCTGTTCGGACGACTCGCGCCGGGCGCCGATCTCGAGGCGGCGCGCGCCGAACTGCGCACCGCGCACGGCGCGATCCTGCAGGCGCACCCCGAGGCGTATCCGCAGAACGCGGAGTTCCGCATCGAAGCCGTCCACCTGCGGGATCAGATCACGTCGTCGGCGCGGACGGTGCTGCTCGTGCTCCTGGCGGCGTCTGCGCTCGTGTTCGTCATCGCCTGCTCGAACGTCGCGAACCTGATCCTCGCGCGTTCCGTCAGGCGTGAAGGGGAACTCGCGATCCGCGCGGCGCTCGGCGCCAGCAACCGGGCCCTGCGCCGCACGCTGCTCGCCGAGAGCCTCGTGCTCTGCGGCGCGGGCGCCGTCCTCGGGGTGCTGATCGCGCAGCCGATGGTGGCGGTGCTGGCGCGCTATGCCTCGCGCTTCTCGGTGCGGGCGCTCGACGTCACCGTCGATGCGAGCGTGCTGTGGGTCGGCATCACGCTGGCGCTCGCCGCCGCCGTCCTGCTCGCCTTCGTGCCGCGGTTGCCCTCGGGCGACGGCGGACGCGGCATGAGCCTCTCGAGCGGTGCGCAGCGGACCACTTCGGGCGCGAATCGCCGGCTCCGCGCGTTCGCCGTCGTCCAGATCGCCGCGTCTTTCGTGCTCCTCGCGGGCGCCGGCATGCTGCTGAAGACGCTGCTGGCGCTCCAGGCGGCGCCGACCGGGTTCAACACGCGCAACGTGCTGGCGCTCAACGTCCCTGTGCTGTCGTTCGAACGGCCGCCCGACCAGGTCGCGATCCTCTACAAGGAAGCGATGCGGCGCATCTCGGAACTGCCCGGCGTCGAGCGCGTCGCCGTGGGGACGATCGTGCCGTGGCGCGATGCCGGCGGCTTCGGTCCCGGCTTCCAGTTCTCGGTCGAAGGCTACGCGAAGGCGAACGGCGAGGAGGACCCGCGCGCGCGCTTCCGGACCGTCTCGCCCGGCTTCTTCGCCGCGCTTGGGGTGCCAATCGTCGCCGGGCGTGATTTCAGCGACGCCGATCGACGCGACGCGGAGCCCGTGGTGATCATCAGCCAGAGCGTCGCCCGGCGCATGTTTCCGACGCAGGACGCCCTGAACCGGCACCTGATGTGGACCGACCCGGTCATGAGGTTCGTCGGCATCCGCACGTCTCCCCGCCGCATCGTCGGGATCGCCGCGGACATCGACGACGAGAACGTCGTGCCGGGGCCGGCGATGAGCGTGTACCACCCGTTCGAGCAGGAGATCGGCGGGGGACGCCTGTTCGTGCACGCGCGGACGGATCCCTACGCGCTCGTGCCGCCGATCACCCGCATCATCCGAGAGCTCTCCGCCGACCAGCCGGTCGAGCAGGCGGCGACGCTCGAGGACATCCGCGCCGAGGTGCTCGCACCGGATCGCCTGAACGCGCTCGTCTTCGGCGGCTTCGCCGGTGTCGCGCTGATGATCGCGGTGGTCGGTGTGGCGGGCGTGCTGGCGTTCTCGGTGAGCGCGCGGACCCGCGAGTTCGGCATCCGGCTCGCCGTCGGCTCGGAGCCGCGGCATCTGCTGACGCGGGTGCTGGGCGAAGGGGCCGTGATCGGGCTGCTGGGGATCCTCGCGGGTGTCGTCGGGGGGCTCGCGCTGACACGGGCCGCCGGCAGCTTCATTCCGGATGTGCGCATGCCGGATGCGGCGCCCGTCATCGCCGCCGGCGCCATCCTGATCGCGGCGGCGGTCGTCGCCTCACTGATGCCGGCGGCGCGCGCTTCGCGCGTCGACGTCATCCAGGCGCTCAGGTCGGAATAGCGGCACCAGACGCCGCATCGCTCGCTCCGGATCCCCGTGCGGGCGACGCCTCAGGCGCTGCGGCGCCGCTTCACTGCCTCGCCGATCCGCAGCGACTGCTCGAAGATGGCGCCGACGGGGATCCCCAGCGGCAGCCTGTGCCGCCCGACGGCTTTCAGCGCCGCCGATGCGATGCAGCCGCAGTTGGAGCAGTCGGGATTGCCTCCGAACTGGCACGGGCCGATCTGGCGGTCCAGGTCCGCCGACATGCAGGTCGTCGTCTTGGCGAAGACGCAGTCGTCCGGCGAATCCGGAGGGGCGAGAAACGCCTTCAGGAGTCCTTCGGGCATCCTGAGCTTCGGGTACCGATGCCGCAGGACCATCAGCGCCGCGATCACGCGCTCGCGGTCCTCCCGGCGAAGCTTCTCGTCCGACTCCTCGCCGATCTGCGGCGTGTACAGCGAGAACCAGATCTGGCGTGTATCCGAGTTCGCCGACCAGAAGTCGACGAACTCCTCCACGTACCCGTCGCGCTGCACCTGCTGGCGCGTGACCGTGCAGTGGACGGTGATCTGGTGCCCGTTGATGTGCTTCAGGATGCGGTCGTACGTCGCCGGCGTGCGGCGCTTGTCGTGCTCCGGCTGGAGACCGTCGATCGACACCACGATCTGCAGCCGGCGCAGCGGCGCCCATTCGACCGGGATGGGGCGGACGGCGCTCGTGACGAGTTGCGTGTAGATGCCGCGCGCCGCGAGAACAGGGAGGATCTGCCCCAGCTCGCGGTACCGCACGAGCGGTTCCCCGCCGATGATCGACACGTGGAGCGGCCGGTGCGTCTCGACGAGGTCGAAGAAGCGGCGGACGAGCTCGTCTCCCTTGAAGTCGCTGATCTCGCGGAGCGTCACGTCGCCGCCCAGATGTTCCGCGCCGTACGCGTAGCATCCCGGACAGCGCAGCGGGCACTCGCGCGTGATCTCGACGGAGAGCGCGGGGCGGTGACCCTGGAGAATGCGGCCCCACGCGCTGAAGATGCCCTCCATGGCAGCGACTATACCGCTCCGATAGGGTGCGCCGACAAGGTCAGCCGTCGAGGATGTCCCGGCAGTGGGCGCCGTCGAGCGTGTCTGGCACTCACCCGCCCTCTGCCGTATCATCGGCCGATGCGGCCGGCGCGGATGCCCCTGGTGCTCGTTCTCGTGTCGGCGTGCCGGGCCGCCTCCCCGGGGGAGAACGCACCGATCGTGCAGCCCGGCGCCCCTGGACAGCCGTCGCGCGTGATCACCGCCGAGGCGGCCGCGGCGCTGCCGTCACCGGCGCACACCGCCGCGGACGTGCGGTTCATGCAGGGGATGATCGGCCATCACGCGCAGGCGCTCGAGATGACCGGGCTGCTGGCGACGCGAACCTCCAGCGACGACATGCGCAAGCTGGCGAAGCGCATCGAAGTGTCGCAGGCCGACGAGATCAAGATGATGCAGGAGTGGCTGGCGAGCCGCGGTGAGCCGCTGCCGGACCCGCACGCCCACCATGCAGACGACGCCGCGCTCATGCCGGGCATGCTCACGCGCGAGGAGATGGGGCGGCTGGCGGCGGCGCGGGGACCCGAGTTCGACAGGCTCTTCCTGCGCTACATGATCAAGCACCACGAGGGGGCGCTCGTCATGGTGCGCGAGTTGTTCGCCACCCCCGGCGCGGCGCAGGAGGCGGAGATCTTCGCCTTCGCATCGGAAGTCGAGGCCGACCAGCGCATGGAGATCCAGCGCATGGCGGCCATGCTCAAGGAGCTCGAGGGATGAAATCGATGATCACCAGGGCCGGCTGCGTGCTGGCGCTCGTCTGCTTTGCCGTGTCCGCCGGGCCCGCGCAGGAGCGCGCCGCCTCGCCGGCCGCGAACGACCCGCGCGTGTCGCTCAAGCCGGGCCTGAAGAACGCCGGGGTCGCCATCTCCAACATGGAGCTGATCGCGAACGTGCCGAAGCCCCCCGGGTTCTTCGATCCCAAGGCGCCCGCCGGCGAGCCGACGGAGCCTGAACGGCCGCAGGGGGCACCCGAGGAGGCCGACACGGCAAAGCCGGGTGAGAAGCCCCGCCCGCAGCGCTCGAGCCTGAACTACGCGAATTCGGACCTCGCGTTTCAGGGCAACCGGCTCTTCGCCGGCAACTTCAGCGGCGTGAACATCTACGACATCGCGAATCCGGCGAACCCGAAACTGCTCGCGTCGATCGTCTGTCCGGGGGGCCAGGGCGACGTCTCGGTCTACCGCAACCTGCTGTTCATGTCGGTGGAGCAGACACGCGGCCGACTCGATTGCGGCACCCAGGGTGTGCAGGAGAAGGTCAGCCCCGAACGCTTCGTCGGCGTGCGCATCTTCGACATCACCGACATCCGGAAGCCGAGGCAGGTCGCCTCGGTGCAGACCTGCCGCGGATCCCACACGCACACCCTGCTCGTCGATCCGAAGGATGCGGCGAACGTCTACGTCTATGGTTCCGGCACCAGTCCGGTGCGCCCCGGCGACGAGCTGGCGGGCTGCTCGGGCGGCGCCCCCGACGAGGACCCGAACACGGCGCTGTTCAGCATCGACGTCATCCAGGTGCCGCTCGCGGCCCCTGACAAGGCGAAGGTCGTGAATCGGCCGCGGATCTTCGCGGATCCGAAGACCGGCGCCATTGCCGGCCTCGAGAAGAAGCGCGAAGCGGCCCCCGGCGTCCAGGCCGCGAGCGAGACCAACCAGTGCCACGACATCACGGTCTTCCCGGAGATCGGGCTGGCCGCCGGCGCCTGTTCGGGCAACGGCATCCTGCTCGACATCTCGGATCCGGTGAACCCGGTGCGGCTCGACGCCGTCGCCGACAAGAACTTCGCGTACTGGCACTCGGCGACGTTCAACAACGACGGCACCAAGGTGATCTTCACCGACGAATGGGGCGGGGGGACGCGCCCCCGCTGCCGCGCCACGGATCCTCCGGAGTGGGGAGCCAACGCCATCTTCGACATCGTCGACCGGAAGCTCCAGTTCCGCAGCTACTACAAGCTGCCGCCGCCGCAGACCGAACAGGAGAACTGCGTCGCGCACAACGGCTCGCTCGTGCCGGTGCCCGGGCGCGACATCATGGTCCAGTCGTGGTACCAAGGGGGCATTTCGGTCTTCGACTTCACCGATTCGGCGCGGCCGGTCGAGATCGCCTACTTCGACCGCGGCCCGGTCGACGCGAAGCAGCTCGTCACCGCGGGGCACTGGTCCGCCTACTGGTACAACGGCCACATCTACGGCGCCGAGATCGCGCGCGGCCTCGACGTGCTGCGGCTGAAGCCGAGCGAGCACCTCACGAAGAACGAGCTCGACGCGGCGCTGCTCGTGCGGTTCGAGGAGTTCAACGCGCAGCAGCAGCCGCGCATCGCCTGGCCGGCCAACGCGACCGTCGCGCGCGCGTACCTGGACCAGCTCGCGCGGACGAACGCGCTGCCTGCCGAGCGGCTGACCGCCCTGCGGACTGCGCTCGACCGGAAGGATCGTGCGCAGCTCGAGCAGGCCGCCGCAGAGATCCAGTCGCTCGCCGCGAGCGCGACCGGGCGTGACGCCGCGCGCCTGCGCGAACTGGCCGCCGCCCTCAAGGGAGCCCTGGCCCCCGCGCCCTGAGGCACCCGCACCCGGTGACGTTCGCGCGACGGTTTCTCCTCGCGGCCGCCGCTGTCGGCGTCGCTGGCCTGCTGGCCGCGTGGTGGTGGCGGACGCCCACGCGCGAGCGTGCGCTCGACCCCGCCTGGGAGGCCGTCGTCACCACCGCCGCCGGCTCGGGTGAGGCGGGACCGGCCGACGGGCGGCGCTACGAGGCGCGCTTCGCGGATCCCTTCGGCGTCGCCGTCCTGCCGGACGGAACGATCTGCGTCGCCGACGGCGCCGGTGCTCACCGGATCCGGCGGCTGGCTCCCGACGGGACCGTCTCCACGCTGGCCGGCGGCGAGGAGGGTTTCGCCGACGGCGCCGGCGCGTCGGCGAGGTTCGACACGCCTTCGGGCCTCGCCGTCGCCCCCGACGGCAGTCTGATCGTCGCCGATACCGGCAACGACGCCGTGCGCCGCGTCACCGCCGCCGGCGTCGTCAGCACCCTCGCAGCCCCCGGCAGCGGTCTTCGAGGGCCGCTCGGTGTCGCCGTGCAGGCAGACGGCACCGTGCTCGTCGCAGACACGTACAACGATCGGATCGTCTCCATCGCCCCTGATGGTTCGCTCCGTGTCGTCGCGGGCACCGGGGAGCCCGGGTTCGTCGACGGCCTTGCCGCGGACGCTCGTTTCGATACGCCTGCCGGTGTGGCGGTCGATGCCTCCGGAACCATCTACGTCGCGGATACGGGGAACGGCGCGGTTCGCGCCCTCTCGCGCGACGGCGAGGTCCGCACGATCGCGCCGGGCTTCGGCGACGGCCCGCTGCGGCCCGTCGGAATAGCGGTGGCTCCCGGCGGGTCCGTCTTCGTCACCGACGACAGGGGGCGCGTCGTCGAGATCACGTCGAGCGCCGGACAGCGCGTCGTCGCGGGCGGACGGTCCGGGTACCGCGACGGCGCCGGGAGCGAGGCGCGTTTCCGCGCGCTGTCCGGCATCGCGGTGGCTGCCGAAGGCCACGTGATCGTCGCCGACCGCCGCAACCGGCTGGTGCGCGAGGTGATCGCGCGGACGAGATCCGCGTTTGGTCCGCCGCCGCCGCCCCTGAGGCCGCAGTTCGCCGTGGAGGCGTTCGGGAATCGCCCGCTGCTGTGGCCGTTCGCCCCTATGGAAGGGCCGTTCGAGATCACAGGCACCCTCGGCGAGCCGCGCGGCGGCGAGGGATCCGAGCGCCTTCATGCGGGGCTCGACGTCCACGCGGCCGAGGGGACGCCCGTGCGAGCGGTGCGGGGGGGCGTCGTCGAGGATCCGGTGGCGGCGTGGGATTTCGGGACGCTCAACGAATCGCTGCGCGTGGGCCCGGTGGCCTACGTCCACCTGCGCGTGGGCCGCGACGCGCAGGATCGCCCGCTCGGAGACACCCGGTTCGTAGCGACGACCGACGCGCGAGGCCGCGCCGTCAGGATCCGCGTGAAGCGGGGGGCGCGCTTCGCCACGGGGGAGGTCATCGGCACGGTGAACCGCTTCTACCACGCGCATTTGAACATCGGCTGGCCGGGAGAGGAAGTGAACCCGCTCGCCTTCAGGCTGCACGCGTTCGAGGACACCGTTCCGCCGACGATCGCGCGCGGCGGCGTACAGGTGCTCGGCGAGGACGGTGTTCCGTTCACGCGCCGCGAGCGTCGCCGGGTGGTGGTGCACGGCCGCGTGCGGATCCTCGTCGACGCGTGGGACCAGGTGAACGGAAATCTTGCGCGCCGGCGGCTCGGCGTGTATCGCCTCGGCTACCAGTGGCTCACTGCCTCCGGTCAGCCGGTAGAAGGGTTCGAGGTGCCGCGCGAAACGATCCGGTTCGACCGGCATCCGCGCGACCCGGAAGCGGCCAGGATCGTCTACGCCTCGGGCAGCGGCATTCCGGTGTACGGCAACCGCTCCACCCGCTTCCTTTACCGGGTGACCAGCACGCTCCGCGACGGCGTCGCCGCGGACGGCACGTTCGATACCGCGGCGCTTTCGCCCGGTGACTACACGCTCAGAATTCTGGTCGCCGACATCCGGGGCAACGAGGCGCTTGCGAACCGCGACCTGCCCATAACCGTCCTGTCGAGGCCTGTCGAGTAGGGTCGATCCATCCGGCGCCAGCCGGCCGGCTTGGCGAGCCAAGGTCCGGGGTGTTCGACCACATTGTCTTGACAATGGGCGACTTTATAGGACACCATGGCGCCACTCGGGTGTTCACATGAGCAGCCTGGCATCAGCCCAGATCGAGCTGGACTCGATCACCGATCGTCTGCCGCAACTCGTGGACGCATACTTCGGGCGGCTTCCGCTCGATCGCCGACTGCCGGTCGCGGCGCTCGTACGCGAGGTGTACGCGCAGGTTGGTCGCGGGGTGTCGCCCGAAATCCTGCCGCCGCACACCGTTTGCGCGGCCGCGCGTGCCATGCGCCAGATCCTGGTGGAGTATGCGACCCGACGCAAGCAGGCCCGGCGTTCCGGCGACGGCGCGCTCACGCTCGACGGCCGCGATCTCGGGGCACGCGGCGGTGTCGATGTTCTCGTGCTGGACGACGCGCTCGGGCGTCTGAGCCGGTGGGCGCCGACGCAGGCCCGGATCGTGGAGCTCCGGTTCTTCGTCGGCCTGACGGTCGAGGAGATCGCCGCCATCCTCGGGCTTTCGGAAACGAGCGCCAGGCGCGACTGGGCGCTTGCCCGGGCGTGGCTGCAGCGCGTGCTCGGGCCGACCGAGCACCTGGCCGACTGAGCGGCCCCGGGTCGAGGCAGGCCAGACCCGGCCCCTCCCGGATTCCCGGCGTTTCACCTTCCGCTGCAGCGATTTAGGCGCGAAACCGCTTCCATCGGCACGCCGCCCGGACTATGATGTCGAGCATCCAGGTCCTGATGTCCCGGCGTTTTGTGCTCCTCGTCGTGCTGCTCGCCGCGTTCGCGGCGCCCCTTGCGGCCCAGACCCTCCAGGTCGCCCCTCTTCCGCGCGACGGCCAGGTGCTCGTGTCGTTCAAGCTCGATCAGGAGCTCACCGACGAGATCCGCACCGCGATCCATAGCGGGATGAACGTGAGCTTCGTCTACAAGGTCGATCTGCGGCGCAGTTCCTCGATCTGGGTCGACCGCACGATCGCCTCGGTCGTCGTGCGCTCCACGGTCAAGTACGACAACCTGACCCGCCGCTACGCGCTGACCCGCACCGTCGACGGGCGGATGGAGCGGCCGGAGACCACCGACAGCGAAGAGCTCGCGTGGGCCTGGCTGACGAGCCAGTTCGACCGCCTGCCGCTCTTCCGGTCGGTAGCCCTCGAGAACAACGGCGAGTACTACGTGCGGGTCCGTGCGCACACGGCCCCTCGCAACGCGCCATTCGTGTGGCCGTGGCAGGGTGAGGACGTCGTCGGGCTCACGAAATTCACCCTGATCCGCTGAGATGCGCAAGCTCCTGGCCTCCGCGTTCGTGGTGGTACTGGCGGCGTCGACCCTGTCGGCGCAGCGCGTCATCTTCACGCCGAACGGCGTGCTGCCGATCCTCGAGTCGTATCTCGAGGCGCTGCGTGTGCAGGCCTCCATCCCCGGGATGTCGGCGGCCGTCGTGAAGGACGGCGTGATCATCTGGGAGAAGGGCTACGGCTTTCAGAACGCCACGGCACGGATCCGCGCCACGCCCGACACGCCGTACATGGTGGGGGACGCGAGCGCGATCCTCGCCTCCGCGTTGCTGCTCCAGTGCGTCGAACAGCGGCGCCTGGATCTCGATCGTCCCCTGGGCAGCTTCGGTATCACCATTCCCGAGCCACAGGCCACGCTGCGCCAGCTCCTGAGCCACACGACGTCTGCCGCGGGCGCCGAACCGTTTACCTACGTGCCGGCGCGATACGCGCAGCTCGGCGCGGTCATGGAATGGTGCGCGCCGCAGCCGTACCGGAAGAGCGTGTCGCACCGGATCCTGAACCGGCTCGCGATGCGGGATTCGGTGCCGGGCACCGATCTGATCAACCCGGACCTGCCGCTCCCCGCGGGCCTGTACGACCCGGCGGAGCTGCAGCGCTATCGTGCCGTGCTCGACCGGATCGCCGTTCCGTACCGCGTCGACATGCGCGGCCGCGCGGAGCGGACGGATCTTCCGACCGACACGATGTCGGCCGTCGGCGGACTCGTGTCGACCGTCAGGGACCTGGCGCGGCTCGATACCGCGTTCGACGAGCGCAGCTTCCTGCTCGAAACGACGATCGCGGAAGCGTGGCAGCCGGTGATGACGACGCGCGGTACGGCGGCGCCGACGGGTCTCGGCTGGTTCGTCCAGTCGTACCGCGGGCAGCGCGTCGTGTGGCACTTCGGGATGATCACCAACGCCTACTCGTCGCTCATCGTGAAGCTGCCCGACGACCGGCTCACGTTCATTCTGCTGGCGAACAGCGACCGCCTGAGCAGCCCGTTCCAGCTCGAGTCGGGCGACATCAGCCGCTCTCTTTTTGCGACACTCTTCCTGAAGCTCGTCACCTAGTCACCGATCCATGGCACGGCTCCTGGCGTTCTGCTGCATCGCGCTCTTCGCGTGCCCGGCGAGCGCCCGCGCCGAGTGGCACCTCGTGCCGATGGGGGGGCTGACGATGCTCGCCCGCACGAGCATGGTCGACCCGGAGGGGGGCACCAGAACGCCGCACCTTCACGCCGGCGGGACGGTGGCCTGGCTGAGCCGCGGCCTCTTCGGCCTCGAAGGCATGGTGGTCTGGACGCCCGACTTCTTCGAGGGGAAGTCACAGCTGATGGACGTGCCCACCCCCGACTTCGTGAAGGCGAGCCGCGCCGTCTCCCTGATGGGAAACGTCATCGTCACACTTCCGCAGCGGTGGACCGAGTACGGGCTGCGCCCGTTCGTGTCGGGGGGCGTGGGCCTCATGCACGCGCACAAGGAGGACCGCGCGGCGATCTTCACGACGAACGCCAACGTCCTCGGCGTGAACATCGGCGGCGGGGCCGTCGGCTTCCTCTCGCACCGCACCGGGATCCGCTTCGACGTGCGGTACCACAGCACGCTGAACACGGCGGAGAACGCGCCGGCGTTCGGCGCGGCACATCTTCGCTACCTCACCGCTTCGGTGGGCATCGTCCTGAGGCGCGGCGTCCAGAGACGCTTCTGACACAATTCCGCCATGCGATGCCTATGGCGGTCCCGTTCACCTCTTGCCGGCGCCGCCATGGCGGCGATCCTCGCTGCGGCCTTCGTCTCGCTCCGCGTCGGCGGACCAGGCGTCGCGGCCGTCGCGGGTGAGGCGCGGTCGACGGAGCGCTTCTTTCCGATGGCTGTCTGGTACGGGGGCGGAAAGGTGCGGGCGCCGATGCTCGAACGCGACGCGCGGACGAAGAAGGAGACCTGGCGCGCCGACGTGCGCCAGATCAAGGCCCTCGGCTTCAACACCGTCCGGGCCTGGATCGACTGGGCCTCCGGCGAACCGGCCGAAGGTACCTACGACTTCGAGACGCTCGACGTGCTGCTCGAACTCGCCGAGGAAGAAGGGCTCCGGCTGCTCCTGCAGGTCTACATGGATTCGGCACCGCAGTGGGTGGGCGAGCGGCATCCCGATGCGCGGTTCGTGTCGTCGAACGGCCAGGCGATCACGCCTGAATCCTCACCGGGCTACTGCCTCGATCATCCAGCGGTGAGCCGGGCCGACAGCGCCTTCTACGCGGCACTGGCGGCGCGCGCGCGAAAGAGTCCGGCCTTCCTCGGCTGGGATCTCTGGAGCGAGCCGCACGTCATCAACTGGGCCAATCCCACGTGGATCCCGAACCCCGAATTCTGCTTCTGCCCGAACACGGTGAGGCGTTACCGCGCGTGGCTGCAGAAGAAGTACGGCTCCCTCGATGCGCTCAACGCCGCCTGGTACCGCCGGTTCACGTCGTGGGAGTCGGTCGAACCGAGCCGCATGAGCACCATCCTCTCGTACACCGACTACATCGACTGGAAGGCGTTCATCGTCACGAAGCTCGGAGAGGACCTTCGACGTCGCTACGAGGCGGTCAAGCAGGTGGCGCCACAGTCGATCGTGACCAGCCACGCCGCCGGTGTCGGCCTGTTCGCTTCGCCGCACCACTGGGAAGGTCAGGCGGACGACTGGACGATGGCGCGGCAGGTCGATTTCTACGGAACGTCCTTCTATCCGAAGCACTCCGCCTTCGTGGACCGCGACGTCCCCTGGCGCGGAGCGCTCTTCGATTTCACCCGTTCGTTCGGCTACGACGAGGGACGCCAGGGCTTCTGGGTCGGCGAGCTGCAGGGCGGGTTCGGCACCATCTCGGTCAACGTGAGCCCTACGGTGACGCCAGAGGACCTGCGGACGTGGACGTGGACCGCGCTGTCGCGCGGCGCGAAGGGGATCAACTACTACGCGTGGTACCCGATGAGCTCCGGGTACGAATCGGGCGGCTTCGGGCTGAACCATCTCGACGGCACGGTGACCGACCGCGCCCGCGCCGCGGGCGCGATAGCGCGCATCGTCGATCGCCAGCAGCGGCTCTTCCTCGATGCGCGTCCGCCACGCGCCCAGGTGGCGGTGATCTACAACCCGCTCGCGCATTTCGTCGGCGGGCGCCAGCGCGCCGCCGCGTACGGCGGCCCGCAGGGAGAGGTGATCGGCATCGAGCGCGATTCGCTCCTCGGCGTCTACCGGGCGCTGTTCCCGCAGAACGTTCCGCTCGACTACGTCCACGTGAACACGCTGTCGGTCGAGCGGCTGCGGCAGTACCGGCTGGTGATCTTCCCGTACCCCCTGATGATCCCTGAGGCGTCGGCCGCGGTGCTGACGGAGTACGTGCGCGGTGGCGGGACCCTCGTCGCCGAGGCACGCCTGGCGTGGAACAACGAGCGCGGGTATGCGTCGGAGCGTATTCCGGGTCTCGACTTGTGGCAGGTGATGGGCGCTCGTGAGTCTGCGATCGAAACGGCGCCGGGAGGGCGCACGACGATCAGGTGGCGCGGCAGCGATCTTCCGGGATTCGCCCCGGGCACCGTTCTGCCGGCGCGGTGGTACAAGGAAACCCTCGAGCCCGCCGGGCCGTCGGCACGCGTGGTCGCGGAGTTCGACGATGGCGCGCCGGCGGCAGTCATGGCGAGCTTCGGCGCGGGCCGGACCCTGATGCTCGGCTCGTACGTCGCGGCCTCGGCGCAGTCGACGCCGACGCCAGAGGCCGAGCGGTTCTTCGCCAGCCTGCTCGCCTGGGCGGGCATCGCCGCGCCAGTTCAGGTCTCGGGCGACGCGCTCGAAGCGAGGACGCTCGAGACGCCGAGTGGCATGCTCCTGTTCCTCTTCAATCACGCACGGTCCGCCGCGACATCCAATGTGCGTGTGACCGTCGACGGTGCCGCCTTCACCGGAACGGATCTCGTCGGCGGCGGGCAGGTCCAGGTGACCCGCTCGCAAGGCGGCGTATCGCTCGCCGCCTCGCTCGAACCGGGAGCCGTGCAGGTCGTGAAGATCGACCGCCGGTGAGCGGCCCACCTCGCGTTTCCATCCTGCTGCCCGCGTGGAACGCGGCCGCCACGCTGCAGGCCTGCCTTGCCAGCATCACGCGTCAGTCGGAGCCGGCGTGGCAATGCATCATCGTGGACGACGGGTCCGACGACGGCACGGAACGGATCGCGGCGCGGTTCGCGCGCGACGACGGCCGCTTCCGCGTCCTCTCCACGCCGCACCGCGGCATCATCGAGGCGCTGAACACGGGGCTGCGGCTCTGCGAGGCGTCGCTGGTCGCGCGGATGGACGCCGACGACGTGATGTGCCGCGAGCGGCTGCGCGCGCAGGCGGACTTCATGGATGCCCGGCCGGAGACGGTCGGCGTGGGCACGCACGTCCGCATCTTTCCGCGGGCTCGCATGAAGCCGCGCCTGCGAGACTACGAAGCCTGGCTCAACTCCCTTTCCTGCGGCGAGTCCGTGCGGCGCGACGCCTTCGTCGAATGTCCCGTCGCCCACCCGACGCTGATGATGCGCCGCGAGATGGCAGCGCTGGGCTATCGCGACGCGGGGTGGCCGGAGGACTACGACCTCGTCCTCCGCGCGCTTCAGCTCGAGATGCGCCTCGAGATCCTGCCGCGTCGGCTGCATCTCTGGCGCGACCGCGAGGCCGCGCTATCGAGAACGGATCCACGCTATGCGCAGGACCGGTTCACCGCCTGCAAGGCGCAGTTTCTCGCCGACGGTTTCCTGCGCGAGGCGAGTTCGTACGTGCTGTGGGGCTACGGCGGAACGGGCCGCGCCCTGCGGCGGGCGCTCGCCGAGCATGGGCGGCATCCGTCGCACATCGTGGAGGTGAAGCGGAGCCGCCTGCGCCAGGTGATTCACGGCGCGCCAGTGATCGCGCCGGGCGACCTGCTCCGGGTGCGCGCACACCGCGTCATCGTGTCGGTCGCCCGCGCCGGCCCCCGGGCCGAGATCCGTGCGGCGATGGCGGCGATGGGCTTTTCGGAAGGCCGCGACTTCGTGTGTGCCGCGTGAGAAAGGCTCAGCGGATCCAGGAGATCCACCGGCTCACGCCGACGGCCGCCGCCGAGAGAATGAGACCTGCCGCGGCGAGGCGCAGCGCAGGCCGGGAACGCCAGCCCCACGACACCGCCAGGCCGGCCAGCACCGCCACGGCAGGAAGCGTCGCGTAGTACACCCGCTCGATGAACTCGTCTGCGTAACGCTGCAGCGTGGCGTCCACCGGCGCGCCGACGCGGAAGAGCACGAACACCACGAAGCTGCCCCCCCACGCCGCGAGGGCGAGAGCGAGGCGGTCGCGCGCTCCGCGTCCCGCCAGCACGGCACCGGCAAAGGCGAGGAGGATCAGCGGTCCGCCGAGCGCCGTCAGGCCGAGGCTCACGGCGCGGGTCGCGCGGGCGGAAACGGGCAGCGGAGCTGCGGCCGGCGCCTGCGACGCGGAGGCGGCAGACTGGGGGCTGGTCACACGGCCGATGGTGTCGTAGACCTCCGGAAAGTGCGCGTAGTACACCGCGACGGAGAACACGGCGGCGGTTGCGGTGACGACGAGAAGGACCGTGCCGCTGACGCGAAGGTCCCCTCGCGCGGTCCAGTACATGAGGCCAAGCAGAAGCAGTGCGACCGCGAGGAGCGGGAAGACCCCTACGTGCGAGAGGAACGCGAGCGACGCGACGGCCCACAATGCCGCGGCAGCCATGAGATTGCGTCCAGCGAACGTGAGCAGCGTCGCCAGTGCGAAGGCAACGACAGAGAGCGACTGGCCGAACGCATACGTGAGATTCGCGTTCCCGATGACGACGTACGGCAGCGGCGCGAGGTGGTAGAGGACGACGGCCGCCGCCCCCGCCAGTCGATCGCTACGCGCGCGCACCACCACCAGGTACAGGAGAGCGACCGCAACGGCCTCCGCCGTGCAGACCACGATCCGCAGAAGGGCCACGTGGTCGCGGACGAAGGCGGCGAACGGCGCCGCCGTGGCGTAGAGACCAATCGCGTACGGGAACTGCACCCCGCCAGGCATCGGCTGGGTGAAGAAGTACCGCCCGGCCATCACCCATTCGAGACGATGCGCATGAAACACCGCGTCGATCAGGTCTTTCGAGGGGTGAAAGAGCGCGACGAGCTTCAGGAAGAGCACCGCCGCCGAGAACGCCACGACGAATCGAGCGGCCGAGGCGACGCGAGCGCCGCGCCACGCGGCCCACGCCGCTGAAGGTATTGCGATGCAGAGCGCGAGCGGCGGTATCCAGTCCAGATACGCGCGGGTGTATGCCCCGACGCCGGTGGTCACCACCCATGCCAGCGCGAGCGCGAGCGCCGCGCCAGCGGCCGTCCCCGCAGCAGCGCCGAACAGCAACGAGAGCAGGATGCCGAACGCCGCCCCGGCGATGGCGACCCGACCGATGGCGGCAGCGGGCGGCCGGACGAGGCTGCCGTGCGCGGGCACACACTCTACCCGGTCGACCTGCACGCCCAGCTCACGCCGATCGGATCCACCGGGCACGAACGGCGGCGACACCGCAATCGAGAGGGTCAGCCCCGGCGCACGGCGCGTCGGGGCCGTGAGCTCGACCGTCTCGTACTCGTTTCCGACTTCGAGTGACTGCACCGCGCGGCCATCGACCGCCAGTGCCAGGTGCGCCCGCGGCACCTCCGGCGGGCGGGCGCCGCGCAGGCGGACGCCGCACCGCCACTCCACACGGCGGTCGACATCGCGGAGCGTGACGTTCGCGCGCGGGGCGGTCCACGCGAAGGTCTCGTCGCCGTTCCACTCGACGGGATAGAAGCCGGACGTGAGGGGGCGGGGGAGGTCCCGATCCATGTCCAGCAGGATGCGGGGGCTGGAGAACGTCAGCAGGAGCAGCGCCGCCGCGGCTGCGGCGGCGCCCGTCAGTGCGCCGAGAATGACGCGGCTCAACCTACTTCTTCGTGGCCGTCCAGCCGTCGCCCTCGATGGTGTTGCCGTTGACCCGGCCCGTGTACTTGCGGCCGCCCGACGTGAAGGTCAGCTCGGTGCCACGCAGGCGCCCCTCGAGCGGCTTGCCGTTGAACTCGCCGGTCACCATCTGGAACTGCTGGTCGAACCGGAGGGTTCCCTGCGGGGTCGTCCAGGTGCCGGCGACCTTCGCGGGGACGATCCAGAGGAGCGCCGTGCACCAGCTGACGCAGTTCTCGGGGATCGTCTCGGTTTCGTCGGCCTCCCAGTCCTCCATCGTGAACGAGTTCGACACGATCCGCGTGCCGGGCTTCAGGTCCAGGATCTTCGGCCGCAGCTCCACGTTGATCCGCGGCAGCAGGAACATCGTGATGACGGTCGCCTTCGACAGGTCCGTCTCGAAAAGGTCCGCCTTCACGAACGTCGCCTTCTTGCTGACGCCGGCCTCGGCAGCTTTCCGCCGCGAGAGCTCCACCATGTCGGGGTTGTACTCGACGCCGATGCCGGTGGCGCCGCGCTTCGCCGCCGCGATCACCGTGCGGCCGTCGCCCGAGCCGAGGTCCATCACGACGTCCTGCGGCGTCACCTTCGCCATGTCGAGCATCTTCTCGACCAGCACTTCCGGCGTCGGCACCCAGACGACATCCTTCCCTTCCTGCCCCGAGACGGGTTCGTATGGCTTCGGCTTCGTCCCCGACTGTGCGAAGGCGGAGCCGGCAAGGAGCGAGAGGCACAGCGCGAAAACAGTGGGCCGAAGGGCACGAGGTGTATTCATGCTCCTGAGTATAGTGCGTGTGCGGGAGCCCACGAGCCGGCGGCTATAATCCCGGCGTGCCGCGCCGGCACGCCGTCTACACACCGTGACATTCATCCGCCCGATCCCTCGCGCCATCACGCGCCCGTTCTCCGTGCTCATCGTGGCCGGGTGGGTGGCGAGCATGGCCGCGCTCCTCGACAGGGCTTACCTGCGGGCCTCGGCCAACCTCGCGACCGATCTCGCCCGCTACGGCAGCGACGCGCAGTGGCAGGGGGTCTACTACCGCGGCGAGAAGATCGGGTTCACCGTTCGGCAGACCCTCGTGCGCGACAGAGGCTACGAACTCCAGGAAGAAGGACGTCTGCGGATGTCGCTGCTGGGGGCGACGACCTGGACGCGGGTCCGGACGGTCGCACAGGTCGACGAGGAGTTCCGGCTGCAGCGGTTCGAGTTCTCGCTCGATCCTGGAACGGGTGCCACGGAGATCCGGGGCGACATACGGGATGGGCTGCTGCGGCTGACCGTCGTCACAGCAGGCGGAACCCGGACCGATCAGCTCGAACTGGCCGAGGCCCCGGTGCTCGCCACGAGTATCGGCCGGCGGCTGGCGAGCGCCGGGCTGCAGCCGGGGGCCGTCCACCGGTGGATGGTGTTCGATCCCTCGACGCTGCGGAATGCACCTCTCGTTGTACGGGTCGGCGAGCGGGGGCTCGTCCGCACGGGGACGGCGCGTTCGCGCCTGCCCGCGTTTCGCGTCGAGATGGAGTTCGCCGGCCTGCGCGTGACCTCGTGGATCACCGACACCGGGGAAGTCGTGCGTGAAGAAAGCCCGCTCGGCCTGGTGACGGTGCGTGAGCCGCCAGAGCTGGCCCGCGCGCTCGCGGTGACTCCGAGGGCTCACGCGGACCTGCTCGCGGACACGGCGGTCGTGCCGAGAGGTCGCGAGCGCATCAGCGAGGCACGCGACGTCCGCCGCGTCCGGCTCGCGCTCAGCGGAGCCGACCTCTCGGGGCTCGAAATCGATGGCCTGACGCCGACCGCCACCGGGGCCGTCGTCGACCTGCGCGATCCCCGCTTCCTGGGTGCGGGCCCGGCGGATCCGGCCGCGGCGTCGTACCTCGCGGCGGAGCGATTCGTCGAGAGCGATGACCCTGCGATTCGTGAGGAGGCCGAACGTGCCGTCGCGAACGTCGTGGGAGACCGCGCGCGCGCGGAGCGCCTCGTGCGGCACGTCCACGACCTGCTCGAGAAGAGGCCGACCGTGAGCCTGCCTTCCGCGCGCGAGGTGCTGAGGACGAGGACCGGTGACTGCAACGAGCACACGGTGCTCTACGTGGCGCTGGCGCGCGCGATCGGGATCCCCGCGCGCACGGCCGTAGGCCTGGCGTTCACGCGCGGCGCCTTCTACTACCATGCGTGGCCCGAGGTGTACCTGGACGAAGGGGGCGGCCGCGGCCGCTGGCTTCCGGTGGATCCGACGTTCAACCAGTTTCCCGCCGACGCGATGCATCTACGGCTCGCGCGCGGCGGCCTCGAGCAGCAGGCGGCCATCCTGCCGCTGATCGGCAGACTGCAGATCGCGATCCTCGACGTCGAACTCGATCCGAACGTGAAGCAGGTGATCGTCGGACAGCAGCCGGATGCGGCTGCGCCGCCGGTGATCGCACTGCCCCAGCCGTCGTCGGCCCGTTGCTGGGACAACGGCCCTCCGGCCGTGCGGGAGGACCGGCGGCGATGATCGTCGTCCAGGATCTCGTCAAGCGCTACGGCTCCTTCACGGCGGTGGATGGCGTGAGCCTCGAGGTGGCTCCCGGGCAGATCCACGGGTTTCTGGGGCCGAACGGCGCAGGCAAGACGACCACGATCAGGATGATCGCCGGGCTGCTGAAGCCGACCGTCGGCCGGATCGTCGTGAATGGCTGCGATTTGGCGGCGGATCCCGAAGGCGCGAAGCGCGCGCTCGGCTTCATCCCCGACCGCCCGTTCATCTACGAGAAGCTCACCGCGCGCGAGTTTCTCCGGTTCCACGGCGGGCTCTATGAACTGGATGGCGCGCCGCTCGAGGAGCGGGCAAGCGAGATGCTGGAGCTCTTCGAGCTGCAGCGATGGCAGGACGAGCTCGTCGAGAGCTTTTCGCACGGGATGAAGCAGCGCCTGGTGATGTGCGCCGCCTTTCTGCACCGTCCGCAGGCGGTACTGGTCGACGAGCCGATGGTGGGACTGGACCCGCGCGGCGCGCGGCTGATCAAGGAGGTGTTCAGGCGGATGGCGGATCGCGGCGTCGCGATTCTCATGAGCACGCATACGCTGGAGGTGGCGCAGGAGATGTGCGACCGGATCAGCATCATCCTGAAGGGGCGAATCATCGCGCGCGGCACCGTCGACGAGCTGCGCGCACTCGCCGGGGCGGACGACGAGCACCTCACGCCGGTCTTCCTCAAGCTGACCGGCGGCAGCGGGCTGCAGGAGATCGATGAGATCGTCTAGCGCCGCGCCTCCGTTTCCATTTCTGCTGCTGCCGTCGCTCCTGTCGGCGCGAAACCGCGCGCGCCGGCGCGAGCGCGGAGATCTCATGCGCGGCGTGGCGTTCGGCGCCATCGCGCTCCTCGTGGCGGCGGTGATCTTCGCCGCCTCCTTCTGGGTGACCTGGCAGTTGGGGGGGTACGCGGAGTTCGGGGACTACCTGCTGCGGCTCGGACTCTCGTGGCTGTTCCTCACGTTTCTCTCCTTCCTCGCCTTCAGCGGCGTCGTGACCGCGCTGTCGACCTTCTATCTCTCCGACGACCTGCGCCTGCTCATGGCCGCGCCGGTCTCGCGCCGACGGCTCTTTCACGCGCGGTTCGCCCGTACCTGCGTGCACGCGTCCTGGATGGTGATCGTCTTCACCGTGCCGGTGCTCGCGGGCATCGGTGTCGCACGGTGTGCCCCGGCCGGCTTCTACGCCGCCGCGGCGGCGACGGTCGTGCCGTTCGTCGTGATCCCGGTCGCGGCCGGCACGGCGCTCACCCTGTTGCTCGTGAACGTGTTCCCGGCGCGGCGCGCGCGCGACATTCTCATGCTGATGGGACTGCTGTTCGCGGCGAGCCTCGTGCTCCTGTTGCGGCTCGTCCAGCCGGAGCAACTGCTCAGGGTCGAGTCGCTGCCGGAGGTGACGGATTTCTTCGCGGCGCTCCAGTCGCCGGTGACGCCGCTGCTTCCATCGTTCTGGGCCGGCGAGGCGCTGTTCGCGGCTGTGAAGGGCAGCGGAGACATGGTGCACCTCGCGGCGCTCTGGTCCACCGCGGCCGTCCTCACGCTGGGCGTGGCGATGGCGTACGACCGCTGGTACTTCGACGGCTTCAGCAAGGCGCAGGAGGCCCGGAAGGCGAGGTTCACCAGGCTCACGTGGCTCGACGGCGCGTTGCGCCTGCTGCCGATGACCGCGGTACGCCGGCACCTGCTCGTCAAGGACACGAAGGTCTTCCTCCGCGACGTCAGCCAGTGGTCGCAGCTCCTGCTCCTCGTCGCGCTCATGGTCGTGTACCTCTACAACTTCCGCGTGCTCGACCTCGATCGGATCCCGTACATGAGCGGCGTGCTCAAGAACATGTATGCGCTGCTGAACCTGGCGATGGCCGGCCTCGTCATGGCGACGGTCGCGGCCCGCTTCGTCTTCCCCGCCGTCTCGTCCGAGGGCGCTGCCTTCTGGATCATCCGCACCTCGCCGCTGTCGCTCCGCGACTTCCTGTGGTCGAAGTTCTGGACCGGGCTCGTACCCGTGCTGCTGCTCACGCTGATGCTCACCATTACCGCCAACGAGCTTCTCGGGGTCGACCCGTTCCTGGAAGTGGTGTCAGCCGTGGCAATCGTGTTCATGACGGTGGCGCTGGTCGGCCTTGCGACGGGACTCGGGGCGCGCTATCCCCGGTTCACCGCCGACAACCCGTCGCAGGTCGCCGGCTCGTACGGCGGCATCGCGTTCATGGTGGCCGCTGTGCTCTTCGTCGTGATGATCATCGGGCTGGTCGGATGGCCCTCGACGGTCTGGCTCTGGTACCAGTCGAGAGGCATCGATCCTCCGGCGCGAACGATCGTGCTGCTCGCGGTATGCTTCACGCTTGCGGCGGGCATCAGCCTCGTGACATGGCTGCTGGCCATGCGATCGGGTGTGCGCGCGCTCGAAGACAATCGATAGCCGGGCGGTTCCGTTGTTCGGACGCTCGGCATCAGGAGCGATGGAGTTGAGGGTTGCGATGCGTGTGTTGCTGATCTGGGCAGTGCTTTTCTTCGCGGCGGGCGAGGCCGCATCCCCGCAGCCGCAGCGCGCGGGCTCGCCAGGTCCGCCGCACGCCGGCGAGATCGACAGGCTGGCCGCGGCCGTGGAGCCGGAACTGATCGCCTGGCGGCGCCACCTGCACCAGCATCCGGAGCTGTCGAACCGCGAGTTCGAGACCGCGAAGTTCATCGCGGAGCGGCTGCGGAGCTTCGGTCTCGAGCCGCAGACGGGCGTCGCCAGAACGGGTGTCGTGGCCGTGCTGAAGGGAGGCCGTCCGGGGCCCGTCGTCGCGCTCCGCGCCGACATGGACGCCCTCCCGGTGCGTGAGGAGGTGGACCTGCCGTTTGCGAGCAAGGCGACCGGCGAGTACGAGGGGAACACCGTCGGCGTGATGCACGCCTGCGGGCACGACGCGCACATGGCCATCCTGCTCGCGGCGGCACGCATGCTCACGCAGATGCGGGAGCGTGTCCCCGGCACCGTGAAGCTCATCTTCCAGCCGGCGGAGGAAGGGGCGCCCCCTGGTGAGACGCCTGCCGGCGCGCAGCTCATGGTGAAGGAAGGCGTGATGCAGAATCCGAAGGTCGACGCCGTGTTCGGCCTGCACGTCTTCGCGAACGTTCCCGCCGGGCAGATCACCTACCGCAGCGGTCCCTTCATGGCGGCCTCCGACTCGTTCGAGATCATCGTGAAGGGACGCCAGACGCACGGCTCCGCTCCCTGGCGTGGCGTCGACCCGATCGTCACGGGCGCGCAGATCGTCACGGCGCTGCAGACGATCGTCAGCCGCAGCGTCGACATCACCGTGCTGCCGGCGATCGTCACCGTCGGGCAGTTCCAGTCGGGCGTCCGGAACAACATCATCCCGGATGCCGCCCGCCTCGTCGGCACCATCCGGACGTTCGACGACAAGGTGCAGGACGACATCCACGCGCGTGTGAAGCGGATCGCGGAGGGCATCGCCGCCGGCGCCGGCGCGTCGGTCGACGTCCGGATCACACGCGGCTACCCGGTGACGGCCAACGATCCGACACTCACGGCGCGCATGCTGCCCACGCTGGAGCGCGTGGCTCCGGGATTGGTGAAGGAGTCGGAGCTGATCACGGGCGCCGAGGATTTCACGTTCTTCCAGCGGGAGGCGCCGGGGCTGTTCTTCTTCCTCGGCATCACGCCGAAGGACCAGGTCGGCAAGGCGCCGGCGAACCACTCGCCGCTCTTTTACGTCGAGGAAAAGGCGCTCATCACCGGCGCCCGCGCACTCGCCAACCTGGCGCTCGATTACCTGTCCGCCGCCAGGTAATCGACCGCGCTAGCGGCCGCCGATCGCCACGAGCTGCTTCTGCGTGCGGATCAGCAGCAGCCCGTCGGAGATCGCCGGTGTGGCCAGCACCGGCGAGCCCATGTCGTTCGTGGCGATCCGTTCGAACACCGGCCCCGCCTTGAGGACGATGACGTTGCCGTCCTCGCCGGCGATGTAGATCCTGCCGTCATTGGCCACCGGCGACGACGTGAACGCGGAGGAGGCGTCGGCGAGCAGCCGCTCCTGGTACTTCCGCTCGCCGGTCTTCGCGTCGAACGCGCTGACCACGCCGTTGTACGTGGCGATGTACACCAGGCCGCGATACACGAGCGGCGTGCACATGTACCCGCCGCCCCGCGGCACGCTCCACGCGATGTGCTCGGTGCTCGTCGCCCCTTCGGCAGGCGTGATGTCGCCCGTCGCCGTTTCCCTGATCGCGTAGACGGGCGACGGGCCGCCGTGCGCGTTCGTGATGTAGATCAGTCCGTCGTGCACGACCGGCGTCGGCACGGGGATGTCGCCGTTGCGCGACAGCTTCCAGATCTCCTTCCCCGTCTTGAAGTCGTATGCGCCGGCATGCCTGAAGCCGTTGACGAGGATCTGGGTCTGCCCCTTCACGGTGTGGATGGTGGGTGTGCCCCACGTGGGCACATCCGTGCGCGGCGTCCGCCACAGCTCGCGGCCGGTGTCGGCGTCGAACGCCGCCAGGAACGAGTCCTTCTGCACGTCGGCGAGCACGATCACCACGCCGTCGTGGATCACCGGGGAGCTGCCGGTCTCCCACTGGGCGTCGGGCACCATGAAGTAGCCGGCGTCGAGCACGCCGAGGTCCTTTCTCCACAGCAGCTTGCCCGAGAGATCGTAGGCATGGAGCCCTTCGGAGCCGAAGAAGGCGATCAACCGTTGCCCGTCGGTGGCGAGCGTGGAGTTGGCGTGCGTGGCCTTCGTGTGGCGCTTGATCTTCGGCACGGCCTTCAGCGCGGTCTGCTGCCACCTGACGCGGCCGGTCTTCTTGTCGATCGCGTAGACGCGCCATTCGTGCTCGGTGTCGTCCTGCACCGGCGCGATCGCACCATACGCGCCGATCTTCAGCCCCGCGTCCCTCTGGCCGCTGATGGAGGTCGCGAGGAACACGTCATCGCCCCACACCACGGGGCTGGCGTGGCCGAGGCCGGGGATGTCGGTCTTCCAGCGGATGTTCGTCCCGTCCTGCACGTTCCACGTCGCCGGCAGCGAAAACCCCTCGGCGATGCCGTGCGCCGCGATGCCGCGGAACTGCGGCCAGTCGAGGCCCGCCCGCGGGGCAGTGGTGGTGGTGGCCGTGACATGCGCGATCGACAGGAGCAGGGCCGCCGAAGCCGCGGCCAACGTAAAACGCCTCATCGGAACACCTCGGGTCGGAAAACGTGCCGAGCATCCTACACCACGCCGGCGCCGCCCACGGGCGCGCCGCTCTCCGGCACGTATAATTTGAAGCCTTGAAGCCACCGCCATGAACGAGCCCACGACCGATCGAACCGCGCAAGACACTCCCGGCCTCGATTTCATCCGCACGATCATCACGGAGGACCTCGCGGCGGGCACCGACAGGGGACGCGTGGCGACCCGATTCCCGCCGGAGCCCAACGGCTATCTCCACATCGGCCACGCGAAGTCGATCTGCCTCAACTTCGGCGTCGCGCAGGAGTTCGGGGGCACGTGCAACCTTCGCTTCGACGACACGAATCCGACGAAGGAGGACATCGAGTACGTCGAGGCCATCGAGGAGGACGTCCGCTGGCTGGGGTTCACCTGGAACAGCCTCCGGTTTGCGTCCGACTATTTCGAGCAGCTCTACGAGTATGCGGTCCACTTGATCCGCGAGGGCCGCGCGTACGTGGACAGCCTCACCGCGGAGCAGATCCGCGAGTACCGTGGCACTCTCACGCAGCCGGGCACCGACAGCCCATTCCGCAACCGGCCGGTCGAGGAGAACCTCGACATGTTCCGGCGGATGCGCGCGGGGGAGTTCGAAGACGGCGCCCACGTGCTCCGCGCGAAGATCGACATGGCGTCGCCCAACATCAACATGCGTGATCCCGTGCTCTACCGCATCCGGCGTGCGCACCACCACCGGACGGGTGACGCGTGGTGCATCTACCCGCTGTACGACTTCGCGCACCCCCCCTCGGACGCGATCGAGCACATCACGCACTCGCTGTGCACGCTCGAGTTCCAGGACCATCGGCCGCTCTACGACTGGCTCGTCGAGCACCTGCCGGTGCCGGCGCGGCCGAGGCAGATCGAGTTCGCGCGCCTGAACCTGACCTACACGATCATGAGCAAGCGCAAGCTGCTGGAGCTCGTGCAGGAGGGACACGTCACCGGCTGGGACGACCCCCGGATGCCGACGATCGTCGGCATGCGCCGGCGCGGCTACACGCCCCAGGCGATCCGCACCTTCTGCGACCGCGTCGGTGTCGCGAGGCGCGAGAACATCGTGGACGTCGCGCTGCTCGAGCATGCGGTTCGCGAGGATCTGAACAGGACCTCTCCGCGCGTGATGGGCGTGCTGGATCCCCTGCGCGTCGTAATCGAAAACTATCCCGAGGACCTCACCGAGGAATTCGAGGTGGTGAACAACCCCGAAGACCCGGCAGCCGGCTCCCGCCGCGTGCCGTTCGCGCGCGAGCTCTTCATCGAGCGCGACGACTTCATGGAGGACCCGCCGAAGAAGTTCTTCCGGCTCGCCCCCGGCCGCGAGGTGCGCCTTCGCGGCGCCTACTTCGTGACCTGCACCGACATCGTCAAGGACGCCTCCGGGAGGATCACCGAGCTGCGGTGCACCTACGATCCGGCGACGCGCGGCGGCGACGCCCCCGACGGCCGCAAGGTCAAGGCGACGCTGCACTGGGTCGCCGAGAAGACCGCGCTCGACGCCGAGGTGCGCCTGTACGACCGGCTCTTCGTCGCTGAACAGCCAGGGGACGGCCACGACTATCGTGAGGATCTGAACCCGAAGTCGCTGGAGGTCCGCACGGCGAAAATCGAGCCCGGGGTGGCGAGCGCCGCCGCAGGCGACCGCTTCCAGTTCGAGCGGATCGGCTACTTCTGTGTGGACCCCGACTCCCGCGACGGCCGGCTGGTCTTCAACCGAACGGTCACCCTGAAGGACACCTGGGCAAAGATCGCCGCCAGGGGGTGAGCGAGCCCGGCGGACGGCGGCGTCCGTTCCGCGGCTTCCGCCCCTACTCGGTCAGCGCGGCCATGGGATGCACGCGGGCGGCGCGCCGCGCCGGCACCGCGCACGCGATCAGCGCCACGAGTCCAAGCACGACCGCCACCGCGCCCATCACGGCGGGGTCCATCGCGCCCACGCCGTAGAGCTGCGACTCCATGGCTCGGCCGACCGCCGCCGCCCCCGCCGTTCCGGCGACGAACCCGAGCCCCATCAGCAGCACCCCTTCGCGCAGCACGAGCGCGAAGATCCCGCGCGGCTCGCTGCCGAGGGCCATGCGGATCCCGATCTCCTTCTTTCGCTGCGCGACCTGGTACGCGAGCACGCCGTACAGACCGGTCGCGGCAAGGAACAGCGCCACCAGGCCGAAGGTCACCGCCAGGAGCATCGGCATCCGGCGGTCCACCAGGCTCGCCTCGATGCGCTCCCTCATCGTACGGACGCCGTACAGCGGCAACTCAGGATCGATGGCCGTGAGCACGCGCCGTACTGCGGGTGTCACCGACTGCGGGTCTCCAGTCGTCCTGACCGCCAGCGTCATCGTGCGCATCCCCGCCTGCGTCGCCGGAAAGTAGTAGGTTCCGGCGCGCGTCTCCGACGTGACGAGGCCCGCCATCTTCGTTTCGCCGACCACGCCGACGACTGTCAGCCAGCGCTGGTTCGGTGACGGCGCAGTCAGGTTCTGCGGGTTCTCGGGCTGGAACATCCGGCGGCCGACGGGGTCCTGTCCGGGCCAGAATTTTCGTGCGAGCGCCTCGTCGACGAGCACGGCGGGCTGAGACGACTCCACGTCGCTCTCGGTGAAGAGCCGGCCGCTCTTCAGCGGAACGCGCATCGCCTCCAGGTAGCCGGGGGTGATCACCACCCGATAGGGAGAGATCAGCGACTCCCCGGGGGCCATCTGGTAACCCTCGGCAAGGATGACGCTGTCGCTGAAGTCGCCGCCGAACGGCAGGTTCGACGTGAAGCCGGCGGCCTCGACGCCCGGCAGCGACCGGACCTCCTGCAGAAACCGCGCGGCGAACGACCGGAGCTGCTCGTTGCCTGCGTAGCGCGCCGCCGGGGGAGAAACGCGCGCCGTGAGCAGGTTGTCCGGATCGAACCCCGGCGCGACGCGCAGCACGCGATCGAAGCTCGCGAACAGCAGTCCGGCGCCCGCGAGCAGCATGAAGGCGACCGCCACCTGTGTGGCGACGAGCACACGCCGCAACGTCCGCGCGCCCCGTCCGGCCGTGCCGCTGCGTCCGTCCTCGCGGAACACCTGGCTCAAGTTCATCCGGCCGATGCTGACGACCGGCACCAGGCCCACGATGACGCCCACGGCGAGCGCGAGGACGGCGGTGAACGCCAGCACGGTGCCGTCCATTCGGATCTCGGAGCCTCGGGGCAGCGCCTCGAGGCTGGCCCCCGACAGCAGCGACAGCCCCCAATAGCCCAGCGCCGCCCCCGCGGCGCCGCCGGCGAGCGTCAGCAGCACGGTTTCGGTCAGCAGTTGCCGGGCCAGCCGCGCCAGGCCGGCCCCGAGCGCATGCCGCGTCGCGAGCTCCCTGACGCGGGTGGTCGAGCGGATCAGCACGAGGTTCGTGATGTTCACCGCGCCGATCGCGAGCACGAACATCACGCCTCCCCACAACAGGAGCAGCGTCGCGCGAATGCCCTCGACGACGTACGCCTGGAGCGGCGTGACGACGGTGTGGAACCCCGCGTTGACGAGGATCTCCTTCAGGGCTGGAAAGCGCTCGAGGTTTCGCTGGTTGACCGCGTCGATCTGCTGCTGGGCGAGGGCGACGCTGGCGCCGGGTTTCAGGCGTCCGACCATCGTCCAGCTGTTGTTGTGGCGAGCGTCGTCGGACTTCTGCTCCGCCGTGAAGGCGAGCGGCACCCAGAGGTCCACGGCGGGTGACATCCAGTAGAAGCCGGCGGGCATCACCCCGGCGATCTCGTGGGGGACGCCATTGAGGCGCAGATCCTGACCGATTGCGGCGTCGGACCCGGCGAACAGGCGCAGCCAGAGCGCATGGCTGAGGATCACCTTGCGCTCGCCGCCCGGCTCCCCCTCTTCGGGTGTGAAGATGCGGCCGCGAACCGGCGTGGTGCGGAGCATCCTGAACAGCGAGGGGGTACCGGCCATCCCGGTCAGTCGTTCGGCGTTCCCCTCGCCGCCCACGGTGATGCCGCGCTGTGTGTAGAGCGCCAGTTCCTCGAATACGTCGGTCTCGCGAAGGCGATCGTAGTAATCCGGCACGCCGGAGCTCGCGTGGACGACGCCGGCGCCCGGATAGCTGTTGTAGAGCAGCACCAGCCGGTCCGATTCGGGGACCGGCAAAGGACGGAGCAGCACCGAGTGCACCACGGCGAAGATGGCGGCGTTCGCCCCGATGCAGACGGCGAGCGTGAGCAGAGTCGTGGCGGTGAAGGCGCGGTCACGCACGAGCAGGCGGACGGCGAACCGAAGGTCCTGGAGCAGGCGTTCCATAGAGCAGTGTTACGTAACTTCCGGACCCGGCGTTCGCCTCCGTCCCGCCGTTCGTCCCTGGCTTCGCCGGGCGGACGCCGGCAACCTTCCGCCACCTGTTGACGTCCAACAGGAGCAACGATACGCTCCTGTGGAACGCCAACAGGAGCAGGATGCGACGTGACACAGCCTCGATCCGACGTTCTCCAGGGGACCCTCGATCTCATGGTGCTGAAGACCCTCGACACGCTCGGGGCGATGCACGGCTACGGCATCGCGCAGCGCCTCCAGCAGGTATCCGAGAACCTGCTGCAGCTCAATCAGGGGACGCTCTACCCGGCGCTCCTCCGGCTGGAGCAGCGCGGGTGGATTACGTCGAAGTGGGGGCTCTCGGAGAACAACCGCCGCGCGCGTTACTACAGCCTCACCAAAGCCGGCAGACGGCAGCTGGCGCGCGAAACCGAAGACTGGCAGCGCATCGTCGGGGTGATGGGCCGGGTTCTCGGCTCCGAAGCGCCGTGATGAGCCGTGCCGGGGGACCCTGATGCGACCTTTCCTTTCGCGTCTCGCCTCGCTGTTCCGGCAGGCCCGGCTGGACGCCCGCCTGGACGAGGAAGTGCAGTTCCATCTCGACATGCTCGCGCAGGAGTACGTACGGCGCGGCCTGAGCGAGGCGGACGCCCGGAGAGCCGCGCGACGCGCCTTTGGAGGAGTGACCCAGATGAAGGAGTCGTACCGTGACCAGCGCGGGCTCCCGCTCGTGGAAACCATCGCGCAGGATGCCCGCTACGGTGTCCGCTCACTGCTGCGTACGCCTGGCTTCACCTTCGCCGCCCTGCTGACGCTCGCGCTCGGCATCGGCGCCAACAGCGCCATCTTCAGCGTCGTGAACGCCGTGCTGATTCGGCCGCTGCCGTACGCGGATCCCGACCGCATCGTGACGTTCGGCCGGATGGTGCGCGGCGCGCAGCACCCGCAGGAGAACATGGACGGGCGCCGGTATCTTTTCTACCGCGAGCATCTCCAGTCGGTCGACGCGCTGGCGGCGTGGAGCGGCGTCGGCTTCAATCTCGCGACCGACGATGGTGGCGAGTACGTACTCGGACGCGCCGTATCGAGCGAGTACTTCGCCGTCTTTACGGGGCGTCCGCTGCATGGGTCGACGTTCACGCGAGAGCACGACGCCCCGGGCGGACCGGCGGAGGTCGTGCTCAGTCATGGCCTCTGGCAGCGCCAGTTCGGCGGCAACCCAGGCGCGCTCGGCGCGACGATCCGGCTCGCCGACCAGCCGTACAGGGTGATCGGCGTCCTGCCGAGCGACTATGCCGCCATGTCGACCGGCCCGGTGGACGTCTACATTCCGCTGCGTCCGGCGACCAGCGGGCGGGGCGGCGGCTTCAACTACATCGTGGCCGGGCGGCTGAAGGCGGGGGTGACGCTGCAGCAGGCCAACGAGGAGGCGCAGGCGGCGTTCCAGGCCTTCCGGGAGGAGTTCCCGAACCTGATTCGGAATTGGGATCTCGGCGTCGCCTTCCGGCCGTATCACGACACGCTGTCGCGCGGCGCGCGGCCGGCGCTGCTCCTGATGCTCGCGGCAGTCGGCACGCTCCTGCTGATCGCGTGCGCGAACACGGCGAGCCTGCTGCTCGCGCGCGCCACGGGGCGCGGCCGCGAGATCGCCGTCCGGGCGGCGCTCGGCGCGAACCGGGTGCGGATCGTCCGCCAGCTGCTGACCGAATCGGTGGTTCTCTCGCTCACGGGCGCCGTCGCGGGGCTGCTGCTCGCGTACTGGAGCGTCCCGGCGCTGCTGACGCTCCTGCCGCCGAGTTTTCCGATCTACCAGGAGGTCCGCGTCGACGCAACCGTACTCGCCGCGACCTTCGCCATCGCGCTCCTCACGGGGCTGCTGTTCGGCCTCGCGCCGGCGGTGAGCCTGTCGCGCCGCGACCTGGTCGACGCCTTCAAGGACGATGCGACGCGCACGACGTCGAGCCGGCGGTCGGCGTGGCTCCGGAAAGGGCTCGTCGTGGGCGAAGTGGCGCTCTGCATGCTGCTGCTGATCGGCGCCGGACTCCTGCTGCAGACCTTCATGAAGATGCGCGCGATCGATCCGGGCTTCGACGTCCGCGGCCTGATGACGGCCCGCATGTCGCTCCAGGGCGAGCGGTACTCCACGACCGAGGCACTCAACCGCTACGTGGAGCAGGGGCTCGACCGGCTGCGGCGCATCCCTGGCGTGGAGTCGGCGGCGCTCGTGAACGGCCTGCCGATCGAGCGCGGCCTGAACCTGAACGTCACGATTCCCGACGGACCCCTCCAGGGCTCGGAGAAGGTCGAGAACGCCACCACCGACTGGCGCTTCGCCACGCACGACTACTTCAAGACGATGGGGATCGAGATCGTGGCCGGACGCGGGTTCGATGAACGTGACACGTCCGGCGCCCCCCGTGTGGTGGTCGTGAACGAGGAGTTCGTGACGCAGTTCTTCCGCGGGCAGAACCCGCTCGGCTACAAGGTGACCGTCCTCGACACCGACCCGCCGATGGAGATCGTCGGCGTCGCCCGGAACGTCCGGGAGGCGGGTCTCGTCGGCCCGATGGTGACGCTGATGTACGTGCCGATCACGCAGGCGAGCGAAGCAGCGATCCGCATCAGCAACAGCTACTTTCCGGTGAGCTGGGTCGTGCGGTCGCGCGCGCCGGGCGGGCGCCTCGTCGAGGCGATGCGGCAGGAGCTGCGCGCGATCGATCCGCAGCAGCCGGTCTCGGCCTTCCGCTCGATGGAGGAGATCAAGGGGGCGCAGTTCCAGGCGCAGCGGTTCCAGATGACGCTGCTCGTGCTCCTGGCCTCGATCGGACTGCTCCTGGCAGCGGCGGGGATCTACGGGCTGATCTCGTACGCCGTCTCGCAACGGACGCGCGAATTCGGCATCCGCCTGGCGCTCGGAGCGCGGCCCGGCGCCATCCTGCGGTCGATCGTCGCCCAGGGGGCGCTGCTGGCGTGCATTGGAGTGGCGCTCGGGAGTGCCGCCGCGGCGTATGGCACGCGGGCGCTTCAGACGTTCCTGTTCGGCGTCAGCACAAACGATCCGTTGACGTTTGCCGCGGTCGGGGCGCTGCTGGTGATCGTCGCCGCGACCGCGAGTCTCGTGCCGGCGTTCCGCGCCGTACGGCTCAACCCGGTCGCCGCCCTGCGTGAGTAGGCGCTGCCCCAGGCGCTAGAATCGGGAGCTGGAATGCCGACTGGCGGCTTTCCAGCTCCCACGGTGCTGTCTCCGCTTCCCGTCGACGACTACGTCCCCGCGATACTCGACCATCTTCGCGCGCGCCGCGCCGTCGTGGTCGTGGCCGCTCCCGGCGCAGGCAAGACGACCCGGGTGCCGCCGGCGCTGACGGCAGAGGGTCCCGTCATGCTGCTGCAGCCGCGTCGGGTGGCGGCGCGCAACATCGCGCGCCGCGTGGCCGGGGAGCGCGGCTGGACCCTGGGACGCGAGGTCGGGTGGCACATCCGCTTCGAGCGCCGCACCGGACCCGAAACGCTCCTGACGGTTGCCACCGAGGGCATTCTCACGGCGCGCCTCCAGCAGGATCCGCTCCTCTCCGACATCCGGACTGTCGTCTTCGACGAGTTCCACGAGCGAAGCATTCACTCGGACCTCGGACTCTCACTCGCGAAGCAGGCCTGGCGCGCGCGCGATGACCTCCGGATCGTCGTCATGTCGGCCACGCTCAACGCCGGGCGCGTGTCGGCGTACCTCGACGGCTGCCCCGTCATCGACGTTCCCGGCACGCTGCATCCGCTCGAGATCACGTACCGACCGCAGCAGCCGATCGCCGGGGCCGCCGCCGATCTCCTGCGTGCGACACCGGGGCACGTGCTCTGTTTCGTCGCCGGCGCGGGCGAAGCGCGGAAGGCAGCCGGAGAAATCCGTTCGGCGGTCGACGGCAGTACGGAAGTCGTCGAACTGCACGGTTCGCTTTCCTCCGACGAACAGGACCGCGCGCTGGTGCCATCGGCCCGCCGCCGGGTCATCGTGGCGACGAACATCGCCGAGACGTCGCTGACGGTTCCCGGCGTCACCGGCGTCGTCGACACAGGGCAGCACAAGGTTGCGCGCTACGATGCCGCCCGCGGCATCGATACGCTGCAACTCGAACGGATACCGGCCGACGCCGCCGAGCAGCGCGCCGGGCGCGCCGGGCGTCTCGCCACGGGCACCGTTCGCCGGCTCTGGCACGAAGCCGACCGACTTCGCCCGCACCGCGAGCCCGACATCGCGCGCATCGATCTGTCGGCGCCGGTGCTGGACATCCTCGCGTGGGGAGGCGATCTCGAGACGTTCGAGTGGTTCGAGCATCCGGCCGGCGAGTCACTGGCCGCCGCGATGGAGCTGCTGCGACTCGTCGGCGCGGCCGAGGGAGGGCGGCTGACGGCCACGGGGCGTCGAATGTGCCGTCTGCCGCTGCATCCGCGGCTGGCGCGCATCCTCATCGAAGCCGGCGGCGCATGGGAGGCGGCGGTCGCCTGTGCGCTGCTGTCGGACCGCTCGCTGCAGCCGCGCCATCCCGCGACTACGACGTGCGACCTCCTCGTGGACCGTCGCGATCTGCCGCCGCACGTTCTGCAGAATGCCGAGGCGCTCCAGCGCGCCGCCGGCGGGTCGGGGCGGTGCGACGACGTGATGCTGCGCCGCGCGCTCTTCGCCGGCTACGCCGACCGCGTCGCGCGGCGGCGGGGTCCGGGGGATCCTCGTGTGCTGATGGCGACCGGGCACGGCGCGCGGATCGGCGACGAGAGTGGAGTCCGCACAGGCGAGTTCGTCGTCGCGCTCGACGTCCAGGGCGGCCGCAGGGGCCAGCAGTCGGAAGCGAGGATCCGTGTCGCGAGCATCGTCGAGCGTGACTGGATCGCGCCGACGGCAGTGCGGCTGGATCACGAGGTGGACGAGTCAGGGGTCGTTCGCGCCGTGGAGCGCGAGCTGGCCGGTGCGATCGTGCTTCGCGAGCGAAGCGTGCCGCCGGATCCCGCCATCGCGGCGTCCCGGCTGGCAGCCGCATTTCTCGCCCGGCCGCTTCCGGACGCGGACGGTCAACTGCTCAATCGGCTGCGGTTCGCCGGGCGCGAGGCAGACGTCCGGCAGCTGGCGGAGGCCGCAGCAGCGGGCCGCCGGCGCGTGGACGACGTGCGCCTCGCCGACGCGCTCGACTGGACCACGCGCGAGACGCTCGAGACACTGGCGCCGGCGACGTTCACGGCGCCGAGCGGCCGCACGCATCGGCTGGAGTACCGCGAGGACGGCACGGTGGCGCTCGCGATCAAGCTCCAGGAGCTCTTCGGGCTCGCCGACACTCCGCGCATCGGCCCGCAACGGGAGCCCCTGCTCATCCTGCTCCTGGCGCCCAACGGGCGCCCCGTGCAGACGACGCGGGATCTGCGGAGCTTCTGGACCACCACCTATCCGGACGTGCGCAGGGAGCTTCGGGGCCGCTACCCCAGGCACCCATGGCCCGAGGATCCGTGGCAGGCGACGCCGACGGCACGTACGCGCAGGCCCCCTACTTCCTGACGTCCTGCTGCACGGCCGCACGCAGCTGCTCGATCCGCTGCCGCAGCGCGCGGCGGAATGCGGCACGCTCCTCGTCGGACGCGCCGCTGGCGGCCAGCGCGGCGTCGAGCTGCCCGTCGTTGATCCGCCCGAGCCACCGCAGCAGCCACCGTACGTGGTCGGTCGTGATGCCGGCGGAGATGTCGTCGGTCCGCTGGCCGCGATACCCGAACGTCACGAGGCCGTGCTCGCAGCCGGTGACGAAGCCGGGCGTCTGCGCCTCGAACGCGTGTGCGTCCCAGCGTCCGCGCGTGATGATGTTGGCGCCCCAGGTGCCCATGGCGCCTCCCCAGTCGGTGATGAGGTATCGAGCCTCACGGCCGCCCGCGACGGCGTGCTCGAAGATTGCGGTGTTCGAGCCGCGCGCGACGTCCCGCCTGTCTTTGGTATCCCAGTTCGAGAGCAGCATCGACAGGATCTTGAGTCCCTGAAGCTCGGGGCTGCCGACGAACGGATTGTCGTTCCACGCCCAGCTGTGCTCTTCGAACAGCTTGCGCACCGCGGGATCGTCGAGCTCGAACCGGGCGGCCGTGAACCGGCAGTCGTCGTCGAGACAGCTCGCGGCACGCTGCAGGCCCGCGGCCCCCTCGATCCTCCCTTCGGGGACGTAGTAGGTGGTTTCGGCGAAGTAGCCGCACGCCCACGCGAGCCGCACGGCGAACGTCTCGGCGTTCACCTCGGGTCCCCACTTCACGCGCCACCGGCGCCCCTGCGCATCCACGATCGAGACACACGGGTGTGAGCCGGTCAGGTGTTCTTCGAGAAAACGGAAGGGAGCCCTCGGGTGCCCGTCGGGACCCCCGGGACCGCCGGCGAGGTCCAGGCGTTCCACTTCCCCAGGATCGCGCCACAGCACGTGCTTCATCGACGCGAGCGGCCGCGGTCCGGCACGTCGGATCCGCCACGCCCCGAGCGCCAGCCACGCGCCATGAACCGCATACGTACCCGCGGCAATGCCGGCGACGACAAGAACGCCCCAGAGAAGGATGGTCTCGAGCGGCATGCAGTGGGCGTCGGGTTCGCAGGAGCCGGCGCCCGTCATGAGCGCCGGCGTCACGTCAGAAGTACTTCTTGAGACCGACGGAGAGCTTCAGGCCGTCGGGGTTGCGGGGGCCGAAATTGTCCACATTGGAGATGAGGTGGTAGCTCGCCTCGGTCTTCAACGACGTGGTGCGGTTCATGAAGAACTCGAGTCCGCCGAGCAGCACGCCTCCGAGCTTCGCCTCGCTGTCGGCGGTATCGCGGCCGTTCTCGCGCGGCTGGAGCAGATAGAGGCCCAGTCCGGCGCCGACGAACGGATGCACCGCGCCTCCCTCCCAGTTGTAGATCAGGTCCCCGCCGATCCGAATGTGCCGCAGCTTCTCGTCACGCTCGGCGCCGTACTCCGGCGCGGTCCAGCCGACGCCCAGCCGGAGGCTGCTTCGGGGCGAGAGGTAGTACTCGTAGAAGCCGTCGAGGCTCAGCGCCGTGTCGAGACCGTCGGCCGCCGGGCGGAAGATCCCGACATCGCCGCCGATGGCGGCCGAATCCGCTGTCGGCGTCCGCTGCGCGGCCGCGACCGCCGGGGCCAGAACGATCACCATCGCGAGGAATGGAATATTGATGAGTCTGTTCACTGCTTGCTCCTTGCTTCTCCTTGCGCACTTTCGCTGCCACACACGAGGCAAGAGCGGTGCCGGGGTAAGCTGATCCGACCGATGAAGATCGCCACCTGGAACGTGAACGGCATCCGCGCGCGGCAGTCGCAGGTACAGGAGTGGATCGACGCGGAGCGGCCCGACGTGATCTGCCTGCAGGAGATCAAGGCCTCGCTCGATCAGTTGCCAGTGTGGCTGTGCGAGCTGGAGGGCTACTGGTGCTACTGGCACGGCTCGAAGGGCTATTCCGGCGTCGGCCTGCACGTCAGCCGGGGGATCGCACCCGAACGGCCCGTCTTCGAGCACCCGTCGTTCGACTACGAAAACCGGATCGTGCTGGCGCGGCTGCCGCAGGCGACGGTGGCGTCGGTGTACGTCCCCAACGGCGGCAAAGACTTCCCGGCGAAGATGCGGTTCCTCGCCGCGATGGAGCAGTTCGTGTCGGACGCGCGCGGCGCGGGGCCGCTGCTGATCTGCGGAGACCTGAACATCGCGCGGACCGAGATGGACGTCCACCCCAAGGAGCGGAAGCCGCGGGCGATCGGGCAGCTTCCCGAAGAGCGTGCGCAGCTCGAGCGGATCATCGCGCACGGGCTCGTCGACGTCGGACGAGCGCTCGAGCCCGGGAACGACCAGATGTTCACCTGGTGGGCTCCGTGGCGGAACATGCGCCAGCGGAACATCGGCTGGCGGCTCGATTACGTGCTCGCGAGTGAGTCGCTGTTCGCCTCGGTGAAGAGCTGCGCGGTGCGGCGCGAGGTCGGCACGAGCGACCACGCGCCTGTCGTCGCCGAGTTCGAGCTGCCACTCGAGAACCCGGTCTCGCCGCCGCGTGCTACCGGCGCAGCCTGAACGTCAGTTCGATGGTCGTCGTCACCGGCTGCGGCAGTGGCTTGAAACGCCACTGCCGCACCGCGGCGAGGGCCTGGTCGTCGAGCATCGGGAGCCCGCGCAGTACGCGGGCGTCTGTGACCCGTCCGTCGGTGCCGATCGTCACCTCGGTCTCGATCGTTCCTTCCACGCCGGCCCGCATGGCCTCGGGCGAATACTGAGGCTTCACCTCGAAGAGCACCTCCGGCAGGGTGCCGCGCGCGGCCGGAACCCCTTCACCGACGCCCCCGCGCAGGCCGCCCTGTTCCTGCATGGTGAAGTTCACCGTCACGGTCATGATCACCGGCACCGCCTGCCCGTCCATCACGGTTGGCGTGAAGCGCCACTGCATCACCGCATCCACGGCCGCATCGTCGAGCAGGGGAATCGACCGCAGCACGCGTGCCTGTTCGACGGAGCCATCGACGCCGATCAGCGCCTCGAGGATGACCATCCCCTGCACGTTCGCGGCGCGGGCCTCCGGCGGATAGAGCGGCCGTACGTCCCGGATCTTCACCGGCGTCTTCACCGTCCCGCCGACCCGTACTGGCGCGAGGCCGGATGCGCTGACGAGCGGTGCGGCAGCCGTCTGAGACCGGGCGGCCCCCGCCTGGGCGCTGTTCGTGCCCGATTGATGCAGGGCCGATGTTTCGCCGTCTTCCCGGAACAGCACCGTCACGCCGAACACGGTTGGCGCAAGCGTCGGCGGTTCGTACCGCCAGTGACCGATGGCGTACTCCGCCGCGACGGCGAGGCTCTCGGCGGCCCTGAGCGCAACCTGGATCCGCTCGGCCGAAAGCCGCTCCTTCAGCCGCGCGTCGAGCTCGCCGCCAAACGTGCCGGCCACCGACCACTGCGTGCCGTCGTCACGTCCTCCTATCGTGTATGACACCCGCCGCACCTCGACCGGGACACCGGCGCCGTCGACGGTGACCCTGAGGATGATGCTGCCCCGAACACCGCTGCCGGACACATCGGGCGGCATGACGGGCGCCTGATAGTGGGTGCGACGCGGGAACGGGTTTTCCGGTCCGACGGCGTGGGCCCGCTGCTCGACAGGGCCGGCGCCCTGCTGTACCGTCCGGGCCGTGAGCGGGAAAGTCGTGGTCCCGTAGAGCCCCGCGCCGGCGAGCGCCAGCGGCAGCACCGCCGCGGCAGTCGCGATCCGTGTCGAAGACATGGCAGCCCCCTTTGCAAGCGATTGGATCCGCTGAAACAGGTGTCGTCGGCGCGCGAATGCCGCCGCCGGCACAGCGCCGTCATCATTCGCGAATGTCAGCAGCGCCTCGATGTACGTGCGCCGCCGGCCGATGACGAGCACGGCCATCTCGTCGACGGTGCCCTCACGCGCGAGGTCGATACGCGACACGATCCACCAGATGGCCGGGTTGAACCAGAGAATCGCGCGGACCGCTTCCTCGAACAGGTGCCACAGCCAGTCGCGCCGCTGCACGTGCAGCAGTTCGTGGGTGGCGATCGCGCGCCTGAACTCTTCGGCCTGCTCGGAGATCGAGGTCGGCAGAAGGACGACGGGCCGCCGCAAGCCGAACGTCACCGGCATGGCGAGATCCGGAACGTAGCGAATGGCGGCGCTCGTGCCCAGCGCCTGCTGGATCTCCTCGTAGCCCTCGCCCGGACCGGCCGGCCGTCCGGCCGACCGCAGGCGATGAAGCTGGGCGAGGCTGAGGGCAAGCCATGACGCGCGCGCGACGATCCCGAGCAGGATCACCCCTGCAGCGAAACCGAGCCAGTCGACGGTGGACGGCGCCGCGGCAGCGGCGCCGGTGGATGCCTCCATGGCGACCTCTCCGGCCGCGACCGCAGCGGCGGCCGGAAGCGCGTCGGCGACCGGCCGACTCCAGCTCTGCACCCACGGAAGCGCGAGGCACAGCCCGAGCACTACCCGCCAGTAGATGTAGCTGAGCGACGGCGCATGCAGACGCAGCGCGGCGTGAGCGGCCGTCGCGGCGGCGGCGACGATCAGGACCTGAGCCGTGTACGCAGCCAGGTTCGCGGCGAAAGGGTGGTCCATCAGTCCTCCACGTCCTCGAGAAGCTGTTTGACGATCTTCCGCTGCTTCGGCGTCAGCGTGTTGTCCTTCGCCAGGTGCACGAGCAGGGAGGCGGACGCGCCGTCGAACACCCGGTCGATGAAGTCGCGAACCATCGCGCCGACGACCTTCTGGCGCGGCTGCGCCGGCGAGTACACGTGGGCGCGCTCCTCCGCCTCCTTCGTGAGGTACCCCTTGTCCTCGAGAATCCGCATCATCGTCATCACCGTGGTGTAGGCGATGGTGCGCTCTTCGCGCAGCGCCTCGTACACGTCGCGGACGGTGGCTCGTTCGAGCCGCCAGACGACCTTCATGATCGCGAGTTCCTGGGGCGTCAGCGTCGGGTGTTTGCGTCGCACCTGGGTAGTACTAATTCATTAGTAAACGCCTGTCAAGCGGCCCGCCACGTGCGTGTCCGGTCAGCGGGCGGTGCCCTCCGCCCACAGTCTGCCCAGCTCGACGATGACCTCCACCGCCTTGTCCATGTCTTGCGCCGAGACCCATTCGAGCCGCGAGTGGAAGTTGTGCTCGCCGGCGAAGAGGTTTGGCGTCGGCAGCCCCATGAACGACAGCCGGCTGCCGTCGGTGCCGCCGCGGATCGGCCGCTCGATCGGCTCCACTCCGGCCCGCCGCATCGCCTCGCGGGCGCGTTCGATCACGAGCGGATGCCGATCAAGCACCTCGCGCATGTTGCGGTATTGCTCCACGACCGACGTCTCGAGCCGGCACCCGGGGTGCGCCGCCGCAGCCGCGGCCGCGAGGTGTTCGAGCATCGCCCGCTTCGTGCCGAGCTCTCCGGTGACGAAGTCGCGCAGGAGGACCTTCACCGTGGTGCGGTCGACGGACGGGTCCATCGCGTAGGGATGAACGAAGCCGTCGTAGCCGTCGGTCGTCTCGGGTGTCTGTTCCATGCGGGGCAGGGAGGCGACGAAGTCGGCGGCGGCGCGAATCGCGTTCACCATCCGCCCCTTCGCGTAGCCTGGGTGCGTGTTGAACCCCGTAAACGTCGCGGCGAAGAGATCCGCGGAGAAGCTCTCGTACTCGAGCTCGCCGCGGCTGCCGCCGTCGAGCGTGTACGCACAGATGGCGCCGAACCGTGCGACGTCGAAGTGGTCGGCGCCGCGGCCGATCTCCTCGTCCGGCGTGAACGCGATCCGCAATCTGCCGTGGACGATCTCCGGGTGCCCCACGAGGTATTCGACGGCGGCCATGATCGCGGCCACGCCGGCCTTGTCGTCCGCGCCGAGCAGCGTGGTGCCCGAGGCCGTGACGATGTCGTCGCCGAGCCGCGCGGCGAGGGCCGGGTCGTCGGCGGGACGCAGCACGAGAGCCGGATCATCGGGAAACCGGATGTCGCGGCCGTCGTAGTGCTCGTGCACGATCGGACGGACGTCCGCTCCGCTCATCTCGGGCGAGGTATCCACGTGCGCGATGAAGCCGATCACCGGCGCATTGACGGCTCCGGCCGTCTCAGGCACCGTCGCCATCAGGTACCCGTGTGCATCGACGACCACGTCGTCGAGCCCCAGCTCGCGCAGTTCCGCCGCCAGGAGCTCCATGAGCTGCAACTGACCCGGCGTGCTGGGGCTCGCCGGCGACGATTCGTCTGCGCGTGTGTCCACGCGGACGTAGCGAAGGAAGCGCGGGAGGGCTGAGGTCTGCATCGCTTCTACCGGTGTTCACACTCGACCGGCGCGATGGCGCGGCCGAACGTTTCTGAATCGACGATGTGGACGAGCAGGTAGTCGGCCATCCGGAACGCCTCGATCAGGCCGTCTCGACCGATGGCGCCGTCGGTCGAATGCTCCACGACCTGCAGGCGCAGCACGTCGTAACACGCGCGGAGCCACTCGACGATCGAGCGGAGCCCCTGTCCGCGATACGCCATCCAGTTCGCGAACGTTGCCGCGGCCATATAGCGCCCGATCGCTCGATGCACGTCAGCATCCGCGCGGCTGAGGATTCCGGTCCACGCGTGCTCGACGTCCATTGGCACGTCGAGCAGGGGATGAGGGCCGGTGACGTCGAGCACGGTCTCGAAGCCGCGTGAGAATCCCGGCGGGTCCGGCGGCGCCGGGGGACCCTGGAAGGCGTGCGCGACCGCATGCTCGAGCGGACCGTCGCCGGGGGACCAGCCGCGCAGCCGCTCCGTTGCGGCAACGATCGCGCGGAACGCGTCGGCCACCGGCGATGAGTTCGCGAACAGCCGGACGACCCGCTGCTCCCACGCGTCGTACGACGCATGGTCCATCAGCATGCCGGGTCGCAGGGAGGGCGGCAGCGCGTCACGCGCGTCGAGCCCCTCCAGCGCCCCTTCCAACGCGAGCGGAGGTCGCGCTTCCACGACCTCGGCGCGGCCATCGTCGTCGACCAGCATTGCGGCGGCGGTGGGACAGAAATGACTGAGGGTGAGCAGCGTGCCCCGAGCGTCGTGCAGCAGGACCCGCGGAAAGTGGCGACATGCCTGCGGAAGGGCGGCCTCGCCGCCAGCCGCCTGAAGCGAGCAGCGCTCCCTGTGCCGAAATCCGCACGCGCCGGAAGGCGCCCGCGCGAGCATCAGCACCGGGTGGCCGGCCGCATCGAACTGCCGCACGAACGGCTCCGGCGTTCCGTGGAACGCACGCAGGCGCCCCACGGTCACGGCCTCGGCGAGCGCCGGATCCACCTCGATCTGCCAGTCGGCCTCGCAGCACGCCCCGCGGTGGCGGCACCGGTATGCGGCGTGGAACGACAGACAGCGGGTGACCACACGGCCAGTATAGAGGCGCGGTGCGTGCCTGTTTGAGGCAGCGGATTACAGAACCGGAAGCGGTCGGCAGGCGCGCGCGGCGGCTTTGCTCGGAAATCGGCCGGTTCCCGCAGGCGCGCTCCTTGCTCTGTCACCCGCGTCACATGGCTGATCGCGACCAGTTCGGGCCGCAGCTTCGCCTCGAGCGCGAGAGACGCGGCGTGACGCTCCACCAGATCGCCGCGTCGACGAAAGTCAGCGTGGATCTGTGGGAGGGGATGGAGCGCAACGACTTCTCGCGCTGGCCGTCCGGAATCTTCGCGCGCGCGTTCGTCCGCGACTACGCGCGCGCCGTGGGTCTCGATCCCGACGCGGTCGTCGACGAATTCTGCCGGCTCTTTCCACTCGGCGACCGCCGGGCGGCGCGCATCGTCCAGGCGCAGGCGGAGCTGATCGGTCACCCGGTGGAGGAGCCGGGACACGCGGAGCCGCTGCCCGCAGGACGTGACCGGCGCAGGGCCCGCGCCAGCACCGAGCCGCATCCGCCAGCCGTGGTCTACCGGCCACGGGTGCTCGCCGCCGCCGCCGATGCCACCCTCGTGCTCGTGTTCACCGGCGTGTCGGCCACCCTCATCGGAGCGCCGTTCTGGTCGGCCGCGGGCGTGTGCGCGCTGCTGTACTTCTCGGGGGCGACGATCCTCACCGGGGCGTCGCCGGGCGCACGGCTTCTCGACCTCCTGCGGCATCGCGCCCCTTCGCTCTTCACTGCCAGCCGCCGCGCAGCCAGCGTCTGAGCGTCCGTGGGGCATAATGACCCCGTTTCCCGATGATCGAAATCGCCGTCGTGCACACGCCGGTCGACGCGCTCACCCTGGCAGCGCGCGGCGGACGCCTGTGCGCGCTGCACTTCGGCGACCGTGAAGCGCCCGTGCGCCAGGCGCTGCACCGGTGGTATCCGGGCGAGGCCGTCGAACACCGGCGTGATCCGGCTGGCGCTGCAACCGCGCTGGCGAAGTACTTTTCCGGCAGGCTCGACGCGTTCGACGGGATCGAGGTCGAGTTGAACGGCACCGCCTTTCAGCAGCGTGTCTGGACGGCGCTGCGCAGCATCCGCCCCGGCCGTACCGCGTCGTACGCCGACATCGCGGGCCTGATCGGCGCCCCCTCCGCCGTGCGCGCGGTCGGGGCCGCCAATGGCGCCAACCCCATTGCGGTCGTCGTCCCCTGCCATCGCGTCATCGGCAGCAACGGCACGCTCACGGGTTACGGTGGAGGGCTCCGCCGGAAGGAGTGGCTGCTGCGCCACGAAGGCTGTCGCCTCTTCTGAACGGCGCGGGACTACCGGCCGGCCGATCCCCCGAACGCCTCGAACACCATCCTCGACAGCGTCGCGCCGAGCAGCACGCCCGCGTTGTCGACCCCGGTCCTCGTGTCGTCGCCTCGTCGAACGAACACGGCGATCGCGTACTGGATGCCGTCGCCCGTGACGATGGCGGCATCGGTGCGGATGGCGCCGCGCCGGCCCTGCGCGTCGGGCAGCTTTTCCGTGTCGGTGCCGGTCTTGTTCGCGACCTGGAGGCCGGGCGGCAGGTAGCGGGGGATCATCGCGCGGTCCTGCTGACGGCGCAGCGTCGCGAGCATCGCCGCGGACGCCCCGGCGTTCACCACCTTGCCTCTCGCGATCAACGCCATGAGCTGCGCCATCTCGCGCGGTGTTGCCATGCCGAGGCCGAACTCGCGCTCGAGTTCCGGGTGCACGTCGGGCCGGCCGTCCCGGAACGTGGGGCGGAAGATCTTCGTGTGCTCGAAGCCATAGCTGCGGAGCCGCTCGAGGATCCGGGCGGTGCCGAGGCGGTTGACGAGCAGGTTCGTCGCCGTGTTGTCGCTGAGCACGATCATCAGGTGGACGAGATCGCGGATGCTGAGGCGCAACCCGTCGGTCATTCCATTCAGCGCGCCGGATCCGCCGACCTTGTCCGCGGCGGTCAGCGTCAGCTGTTCCTCCAGCGTGAGCGTTCCGTCGGCGGCCTGGTGGTAGGCCTCGACCATGACGGCGGTCTTGATGGCGCTGGCCGTGGGAAACCGCGTGTCCGCATTGATGGCGATCTCGCGTCCTGACCAAAGATCCACGGCGGCGAGCCCGACCTCGCCTGCAAACGCGGCGATCGCCTGCTGCAGCGCTCGAGTGTCCATAGCAGAAGGTGCCGCCGCCTTCTGCCAGACGGAGGCGGCGGCGAGAAAACAGAAGAGAAGGCGCACCCGGCGACTATACGCCGGTTGCCGGGCTGTGCCTCGGCCGTTATCGCTGGTCGCTCGCTTGCATTTACGTAAGGGCAGGAACTGGGAGGGAACACGATGGGAATTCTTTCGTGGATTCTGTTCGGTCTGGTGGTCGGCATCATCGCGAAGCTGTTGATGCCCGGGCGTGACCCCGGCGGTTTCATCGTCACGATCCTGCTGGGTATCGCGGGCGCCCTGCTCGGCGGCTTCGTCGGCCGCGCGATGGGCTTCTACGGCCCCAGCGAGGGTGCCGGCTGGCTCATGTCGATACTCGGCGCGGTGATCCTGCTGGCGCTGTATCGGATGATGGCCCGTCGGCGCGTCTGACGCCCACAGCGCGAAGGTGACTACAAGGCGCGGCGCTCCGGCGCCGCGCCTTGCGGCCTGTACAATGGGTTCCTCTGGAGGAACCCGATGCGATCCCCTCTGCCGCGCGCGGCCCTGCTCGTCGCTGCGCTCCTGCTCGCTTGTCCCGCCTCCGCCCAGACCGTCGATGACATCGTCGCGAAGAACCTGGAAGCCAAGGGGGGCGCCGCCCGCCTGAGGGAGACCACCACCGTGCGTACCGTGGCGCGCGGCACCAGTCCGGCCGGCGAGGTGCGCATCGTCAGCTCGAGCAAACGCCCTCACTTCGTGCTCAACGAGATGGAGAACGCCGGCCAGGTGATGAAGCAGGGGTTCGACGGCGAGCGGATGTGGATGGCCGTGCCCGGCCGGCCGCCCCAGGCGCTGCCGCCAGGGCCGCAGACCGAGGCGATGAAGCAGTCGTCGCAGATCGATTCGCCGCTGCTCGATTACAAGGAGAAGGGGACGGCCGTGACGTTCGCCGGCACGACGACCCAGGGTGACCGGCGCGAGCACCACCTCGTGATCACGCCGAAGAACGGCCCCCCGCTGAACTACTACATCGACGCCGGCACCTGGCTCGAGTCGCGCATCGTCGTGGAGTTCGAAGAGGGAGGGCGGAAGGCGGTCTCCGAGATGCGGCTTTCCGATTACCGCGAGGTGGACGGCCGCATGATGCCGTTCAAGCTGCGGCAGTTCTTCAACGGCACGCAGGTGGGCGAGGTGACGTTCGAGAAGGTCGAGTTCAACGTGCCGATGGACGACTCGATCTTCAGGATGCCGAAATAACCATCCAGGCGTCGGCCGCGGCGCGCGCCGTCGCAAGCGCCGCCAGCAGGTCGTCGCGCGTGAACGGCCGCACGAGCAGCCCGTCGCATTCCGCTGTTCCGCTCTCCGCGAAATACACCGCCGCTCCGACGCGACAGTGCCGCCGGAGCCGCTCCGTCAGCGCCGGCCCCGACACGTCGTCCATCGACAGTTCGGCCGCGAGCACGTCGATGGGGCCGCTGCGCAGGCACGCGAGCACCGCGTGTCCTGCGTGCGCCGCCGTCAGCACGCGATACCCGTCCGCCGCCAGCACCCGCTGTGCGGCCGCCCGCAGGTTTGCGTCCGCCGTGACGACCAGGACGACCGGCGTGGGCGCCGGCTCGAACGGATCACCATGCGGCGAAGCCGGCGGACGGCGGACGGACTGCGGCTCTCTCAAGGCCTGCTCTCTTTCACGGGGCAGCCCACCGACGGCCGTGCCGTCGGGGCGGGACGCTGAGGTGTCGGGAAAAACCGACCGGCCGCACCGCAAGCGGGGTGCCGGGGCGGATCCGTCACTTTCCTGAGGTTTTCGAAGGAACGGCAGTCGACGCCGCTTACGTCCTTGGCAGGTCCTGACAAAATTGAAATCGGGCCAGGGCGGGGAGCCCTGGCCCGCCGAGCGCGGCGCGCAAGGCGCCTGCGCTCGCTCAGACGGTCTTGGCGAGGCGTTCCTGGAGCTTCTCGCGGTACCCGCGGCTGAGGGTCAACCGCGTCCCGGTGCGCAGCACGACGGCGTACTCGCCATTGAGCCAGGGCTGCATCTCCTGGATCCGCTCCATGTTGACGATCCTGGACCTGTGGATGCGGAAGAACTTCTCCGGATCCAGCCGCGCCTCGATTGCGTTCATCGTCTCCCGCAGCAGGTGCGAGCTGGTGCCTACGTGCAGCCGCACGTAGTTGCCGGCCGCCTCGATCCAGTCGATCTCATCGGTGCGCAGGAAGAAGATCCGGCCGCCGGACTTCACCACGAGGCGGTCGGTCTTCGGCTGGTCGCGGCGGAGATCCTTCACGAGCGCGAGCAGACGCCTGCCGATGTCGCCGGTCTCCTCGCGCTGGATCTGCGTCCGCGCCCGCTGCAGCGCCTCCTGGAAGCGCTCGCTGTCGAACGGTTTCAGCAGGTAGTCCAGCGCTCGGACCTGGAAGGCCTTGAGCGCGTGCTGATCGTACGCCGTGACGAACACGACGAGCGGCATCCGCTCGGAGCCGATCGTCTCGATCACCTGGAACCCGTTGAGGCCCGGCATCTGCACGTCCAAAAACACCAGGTCCGGCGTATGGCGTTCGATTGCGGCCACCGCCTCTTCTCCGTCGCGGCACTGCGCGACGAGCTCGATATCCTTTTCGCCGGCGAGGAGGCTCGTGAGCCTCTCCCGCGCGAGCGGTTCATCGTCCACCACGATCGTTCGGATCTTCTTCATGCGTCCCCCGTTTGCCTGCCGCTAGCCTGCGGCGCGTGCCTCCCCCACGGCTGCGCCGAGGCGGGCCGCCCCGGCGGCCTGTGCCGCCTCGTTGGCCTGCGCTCCACGCGTGCGCCACGGCACGGCGACCACCACCGCGACGCCCTGCGCGAGGCGGTGGAACTCGAACCGGTAATCGGCGCCGAACTGGTGCTGCAGGCGCGCGCGCGTCGTCGAGACGCCGATCCCCTTGTGGAGCGCCGTGAGCGCGTCTTCGGAGAGCCCGACGCCGTCGTCGCGCACCTCGACGAGCAGCTTGTCGTGCTCGCGCCTGGCCGTGATGTCGATGTGCCCGACGCCGGCCTTGCGGGCGACGCCGTGCTTGATGGCGTTCTCGACCAGCGGCTGGAGCAGCAGGGTGGGCACCAGAGCGTCCGTCGCGTCGGGATGGACGTCGAATCGGACGACCAGGCGGTCGGCGAAGCGTGTGCGCTCGATGTCGAGATACTTGCGGATGAAGTCGAGCTCTTCCTCGAGCGTCCCCTCCTGCTCGCCCAGACGTTCCAGCGTGAGCCGCAGCAGGTCGCTCAGGCGGATCAGGGTACGGTCGGCGGCGGCCACATCGCGGTGCATCAGCACCGAGATCGAGTTGAGCGTGTTGAACAGAAAATGCGGGTGGAGCTGCTGCTGGAGCGTCTTGAGCTGCGCTTCGACGAGGCGCGTCTCGAGCTGTGACGCGCGCAGCGCGCGCTCGCGCGATTCGCGGTAGTAGAACAGCGCGTGGCTGAGACCGACGATGGTCCAGTAGGTCATCATCTCCCAGTCGAGGTTCACGAGCGCCGCGCGCTGCGCCTCGGTCCACCAGGAGAAGACTCCTCCCTCGGAGGTGACCAGCCACCACTGGGCGGCCTGCATCGCGGCGATGTGCGCGAGCGAGAACACCGTGACCGCCGGTAGGTGCACCGCGATCGCCCGCAGCAGCCCCTGCCGCTCGAACCGGAAGCGCTGGGAGAGCCACGCGATGGCCGGCGTGAACAGGGCCCAGGTGTACCAGTAGGCGCAGTTCAGCACCACCAGCCACCGGAAGTAGGTGGCCGTGTGCTCGAGCGTGACCGTCAACTGCCACGCGAGCATCGAAGAGACGAAACCGAGCAGGGTGGCGACGAGCAGTACGAACGCCCACGGAACGCCGTAGCGTGGGCGTGCCGGCAGCGGCTGGTCGCAGTTGGCGCCGCTCAGATCGAGTTGCTGGTCAGCGGGTGGTCTCATTCAACAGGTCTGGCTGTGGCGCTGGCGTCGATCGAACAGTTAGACGTAGAAAAAGGGCGTTTCGTCGCCCCACGCGTGCCGTCGAGCGACTGCACGCGTCGGACCATCCCTGTGGCCCGCGCCGTCCGTCCCCGTGGGCGACGGTCCTGCCGCCGGCGGGGCGCGTTTGTCACCGGGAAACATGCGTTCGTCCCACGCGCAGCGCAGGCTGGCGCGTGCGGGGCCCTGTTCGCATCCGGCCAGCGCCGGTTCGAAAGCGGACAGCGGCATCCCGCTGTCGTGTCCGCTGGAGTTCGCGGTTGGCCGCCGGGGAGGGACGTGTATCATTGGTTCCGTGAGCACTCCCACCACGCGCGGACAGCGCAACTGGCAGACCGGAGAAGTGTTTACCGTCACCGACGCGGCGGAGCTGTACGAGGTCGACCGGTGGGGGAAGGGCTATTTCTCGGTGGCGCCGAACGGCCATCTGCTCGTGCACCCGACGAAGGATCCGACGAGGGCCATCGATCTCAAGCAGCTCACCGACCACCTGCAGTTGCGCGGCATCGGCCTGCCGGTGCTGATCCGCTTCCGCGACATCCTGCGGCACCGCGTCCAGGACATCCACAACGCCTTCCGCTCCGCCATTTCGCAGCACGGCTACGAGGGGCGGTACATCTGCGTCTACCCGATCAAGGTCAATCAGCAGCGGCAGGTCGTCGAGGAGGTCCTCGACTTCGGGCGCGAATACGGCTTCGGCCTCGAGGCCGGTTCGAAGCCGGAGCTGCTCGCCGTGGCGGCGCAGGCCTACAACGACACGCCGATCATCTGCAACGGGTTCAAGGACGCCGAGTTCATCGAGATGGCGATGCTCGCGCAGAAGATCGGCCGCACGGTCATCCCGGTCGTGGAGAAGTACACCGAGCTCGGCCTGATCCTGAAGTACGCCGAGCGCGTCGGCGTCCGCCCGCAGATCGGGATGCGCGTGAAGCTCGCGGCGCGCGGCGGCGGCCGCTGGCAGGGATCCGGCGGCTATCGCTCGAAGTTCGGTCTCACGGTCGCCGAAATCCTGCGCGGGCTCGATGAGCTCAAGGCGCGCGGGATGCAGGACTGCTTCAAGCTCCTGCACTTCCACCTGGGCAGCCAGATCCCGAACATCCGCATCGTCAAGGGGGCGCTGAACGAGGCGGCGCGGATCTACACCGAGCTGGTGCAGGCCGGGGCGGGGCTCGAGTATCTCGACGTCGGCGGCGGCCTGGGCGTCGATTACGACGGCTCGCAGACGAACTTCGAGTCGAGCGTCAACTACACGATCGAGGAATACGCCAACGACGTCGTCTACCACATTCAGACCGTCTGCAACGACGAAGGCGTCAAGCACCCGACGATCGTGTCGGAGAGCGGCCGCGCGATCGTCGCGTACCACAGCGCGCTCATCTTCAACGTGCTCGGCGTCTCGGCCTTCGGCGAGGAGAAGATCCCCGAGTCGATGAATCCCGACGACGTCGAGCAGCCGCTGATCGATCTGCTCGAGACGTACCAGAACCTGAACGCCCGAAACGCGCTCGAGAGCTACCACGACGCGCAGCAGGCGCTCGACATGGCCCTCAACCTGTTCAGCGGAGGCTACCTGCCGCTCGACCAGCGCTGCCACGCAGAGAACCTGTACTGGGCCATCCTCGTGAAGCTGAAGAAGCTCGTCGCCCACATGGACGACGTCCCGGAGGATCTCCAGGGGCTCGACGATGCGATGGCGGATACCTACTTCTGCAACTTCTCGCTGTTCCAGTCGTGCCCCGACAGCTGGGCGATCAAGCAGCTGTTCCCGGTGATGCCGATCCACCGGCTCGACACGCGCCCGACGCACCACGCGGTGCTCGGCGACATCACCTGCGACTCCGACGGCAAGATCGACCAGTTCATCGACCGGCGCGACGTCAAGCGCACGCTGCCGCTCCACACCGTGAACGGCGAGCCGTACTACCTCGGCGTGTTTCTCGTCGGCGCGTACCAGGAGATTTTGGGCGACCTGCACAACCTGTTCGGCGACACGCACGCCGTGCACGTCAGCCTCGACGAGCGCGGCAACGTCGTGCTCGACCACGTGATCAAGGGAGATACGGTGCGCGAGGTGCTCGACTACGTCGAGTTCGACGCCGAGACGCTGGTGCGGAAGCTGCGGCACGACGTGGAGCACGCCGTGCGCGAAGGAAAGATCAGCTACGAAGAGTCGGGGCGGCTACTCGAATTCTACGAGGAAGGGCTGCACGGCTATACGTACCTCGAGGAGCCGCGGGAGCGCTGACGCGCTCGCGCGGCTCCTCTCGGCGATAACTCCAAACTCCAAACGCCAAACTCCAAACTCCAAACCTCAAACCGCCAACTCCAAACCTCAAACTCCAAACCGCAAACGTCAGGCCTCAACAGACCGCGTGCAGCCCTGACGTTCGGAGTTGGCGTTTGGCGTTTGGAGTTTGCAGTTTGGCGTTCCTATCGCTTCATCATCCTGTCGCGGACGGCCTTGAACTCGTTCCCCGGCTTCCACTCGGGGAAGCGGTCGGCGTTGGCGACCTTGTAGCCGACGAGCATCATCAGCTCGGCGTCCTCGGCGGCGCCGCTCAGGTCCCAGTCGGGCTTTATGTGGTCCGACGGCTTGTGGTAGTCGTTCGCGGTGTACTCGTCTCGCTTCCTGCGGCTGAAGTCCGCGTCCTTGCCGATGTACTGCTCCCCGGCATCGGTGTAGAGGGCCGGCACGCCGACCTTCGCGAAGTTGAAGTGGTCGGAACGGTAATAGAACCCCTTCTCCGGCTCCGGATCCGGCGCCAGGGTGCGGCCCTGCGTCTGCGCCGCCTCGCGCAGCACGTCGTCGAGGTCCGACGCCCCCATGCCGACCACGGTGACGTCCTTCGTGCGTCCCCACTGGTTCACGCCGTCGATGTTGATGTTCGCGACCGTCTTCTCGAGCGGGTACAGGGGATTGGCCGCGTAGTAGTACGAGCCCACCAGCCCCTGTTCCTCGGCGGTCACGAACAGGAAGAGGATCGACCGCTTCGGCTTCGGCTGCACCTGCGTGAACGCGCGGGCGATCTCGAGGCTGGCGGCGATGCCGGACGCGTTGTCGAGCGCGCCGTTGTAGATGCTGTCGCCGTTCACCGGCGTACCGACGCCGAGATGGTCCCAGTGCGACGAGTAGATGACGTACTCGTCCTTCATCCGCGGATCGCTGCCCTCGATCTTCGCCACCACGTTCTGCGAGTCGATCGTGCGCATCGTGTTCTTCACGCCGAGCGACGCCTTCAGGCCGAGCGGCACGGGCTGGAACTCGCGCGTCAGCGCCTTCTTCTTCAGCTCGTCGAAGTTCTGCCCCGCCATGGCGAAGATCTTCTTCGCGGCGTCGAGCGTGACCCAGCCCTCGATCGCGGCGCGGTCCATGTTCTTGTGCTCCGTGACGACGTCGAACTTCTCACGGAGGTTGCCCTGAACGACGGCGAACGGGTAGCCCGCCGGATCCGTCTCGTGAACGATGAGGATGCCGGCCGCACCCTTGCGCGCCCCTTCCTCGAACTTGTACGTCCAGCGGCCGTAGTAGGTCATCGCCTTGCCGTTGAACAGCTTTTCGTCGAGCTTCGAGGGGTCCGCGGGATCCGGCACCTGCGGATCGTTGACGAGCACGACGAGGGTCTTGCCCTTCAGGTCGACGCCCTTGAAGTCGTCCCAGTTGTATTCGGGGGCGGTGACGCCGTAGCCGACGAACACCATCTCGGACTGATCGATCGCGGCGCCGTCGGTAACCCGTTTCGTCCACGCGACGACGTCGTCGGCCCACTTGAAGGTCTGCTTCTGCCCGTTCTTCGTGACGGTGAACGGGCGCGCCTCGGTGCCGGTGATCCCGACGAGCGGCACCTTCTGCACGTAGGTGCCGTCGGGGTTTCCCGGCTGGAGGCCGATCTTCTTCGACTGCTCGACGAGATAGCGGACCGTGAGGTCCTCGCCCCGCGTTCCGGGGGCGCGGCCTTCGAACTCGTCGGAGGCCAGGACCTTGATGTGCTCGAGGATCGCGTTCGGATCGATCTTCGGCATCTGCTGTGGCGCGGCCGGCTGCGTGCTGCCCTGCGCCTGTGTCGTCTCGGGGGACCTGCTGCACGCCGCGACGAACGCGCAGAGGACGACCGTCAGAAGAATGCGTTTCATGTGCTGCCTCGAGAGTGTCAGTGTCAGGCCGCGGAGCCTTCGGCCGACGAGCGCGCGCCGAGCTCCCGATCGAGGTCGAGCAGCGAGGCCGCGTCGTCGCCCACCATCTTGAACTTGGCGACGATCTCGCGGGCCGTCTTCTCTTCCTCCACCTGTTCGGTGAGGAACCACTGCAGCTCGGCGACGGCGGCGAAGGCCTTCTCGTTGAACGCGGTCTCGTACAGGGTGTCGATCTGGCGGCTGACTTCCTGTTCCTGCTGGAGCGCGCGCTCGAAGACGTCGGCGACGCTCGTGAAGTCGGATTTCGGCCGGTCGATCGCGAGCAGCTCCACGCTCCGGTCGCGGGCGAGCACGAAATCGAAGAGCTTCATGGCGTGCATGTGCTCCTCCTGGCTCTGCAGGCGCAGCCAGCGCGCGGCGCCGGTGAACTTCTGGCGCTCGCAATATGCCGACATGGCCAGATAGGCATACGAGGCGCTCAGCTCCGAGTTGATCTGTCGGTTGATGGCTTCGAGTACGCGTGGATTCATCCCGCTATTCTAGTGCAGCGCGCGGACGTGTATGCTACGGAGCACCATGACGTGCAACCGTCGTTTTCCGGCGGCGATCGCTGCCGCCGGGCTGCTGTTTTTCGCCTCGATCCAGCCGCTTGCCGCCCCGCCCGACGAGCACTGGCCGCAGTGGCGGGGACCCGACGGACTGGGCGTCGCGAAGGGTACGGCCTACCCGGAACAGTGGTCGCCGGACAAGAACATCGCCTGGAAGACCGCGGTGGAAGGGCGCGGTCACTCGTCCCCGGTGACCTGGGGGCATCAGCTCTTCATCACGACTTCGATCCGCGGCGGCCCCTCGGGGCACAAGGCGCCCGACCATCTCGGCTACGACCTCAAACCGGGCTACAAGAATCCCGACAGCGAGGAGTCGGACCACAACTACACGCTGAAGGTGCTGGCCTACGACACGCGGGACGGCAAGCTGCTCTGGGAGCGCACCGCCTACGACGGCGTGATGTGGGACGACCGCCACAAGAAGAACACTTACGCGTCGAACACGATCGCGACCGACGGGACGCTGCTCTACGCCTTCTTCGAGGCGCCGGGGCTCTACGCGTACGACTTCAAGGGCAACCTCGTGTGGAAGGCATCCCTCGGCAACATCGCGAAGGGGGGCATGGGACCCGGCACCTCGCCGGTGCTGTTCGAGAACCTCGTGATCCTTCAGATCGACCAGGAGATGGGCGAGGGGTCGGCGATCGTGGCGCTCGACAAGAAGACGGGCAAGCAGGTGTGGCGCACGGAGCGGTCGACGCGACGCACCTGGGGCACGCCGATCCTGGTGCGCGCCGGCGAGCGAACCGAGCTGATGGCGACGGGCGCCGAGATGATCGCCGCGTACGATCCGCGCAGCGGCAAGGAACTGTGGCGGGCGAAGGGGCTCGAGAACCATCCGATCCCGAGCACGGTCGCGGGGCACGGATTGGTGTTCTTCTCGTCCGGCTACCCGCGCAAGCGCGTCATCGCGGTGAAGCCGGGCGGCAGCGGCGACGTCACCGACACCGGCGCCATCGCGTGGAAGTACGACAAGGGGACGGCGTACGTCGCGTCCCCCGTGCTGCATGGTGATTACCTTTACCTCATGACCGACGGCGGCATCATCACCTGTCTCGATGCGAAGACCGGCGCAGTGATCTACGAAGGGGGCCGGCCGCCGGTCGCCGGCAGCTATCGTTCGTCGCTCGTGGCCTTCGGCGACAGGATCCTGCAGACCAGCGAAGACGGCGACACCTTTGTCCTCAAGGCGGGCCCCGAGCACCAGGTGCTCGAGAGCAACTCCGTCGGCGAGCCGGTGTGGGCGTCGCTCGCCTTCGCGAACGGCACCATCTACATCCGGGGCGAGAAGCACCTGTTTGCCATCAGGCACTCCGAACGTCCAAACTCCAAACTTTCAAACTCCAAACTGCCAAACTCGAACCCTGCGAACGACTGACTGCCAGACGCCACCCTTGCGCCACGTTGCAGGTGCCGGGTTCGAAGGCGCAAAAGCCGAGTTCCGCACCGCGGCCGGCCCGATGATCGGCGTGTCGCCTGCCACAGCCGGCTCTCCAGAGCCGAGGATCTCGTGCATCGCCCGAGGTTGTGAGTTGAAGTTGAACGTTCAGAGCCGGCGTTTGTGTGTGGAGTTCGAATTTGGGAGCTGACGGTCGATCGCTGGAAGAGCTCGAACGCACGCTGCGCGTGCGCCTCGCCGAGACGCTCCCCGGCGTCGAGGCGCAGATGCGGTTCGCGCCGGTCCCGGCGCACCGCGGCTGGAAGGCCGGCCACTTCCCGGACGACGCGCGTGCGGCGGCGGCGCTCCTGCTTCTGTACCCGGGCGACAGCGGCCCCGCGATCCCCCTGACCGTTCGCGCGAGCAACCTCGCCCGCCATGCGGGGCAGATCAGCCTGCCCGGCGGCGCCGCGGACCCGGGCGAGACGCTGGCTCAAACCGCCCTGCGCGAGGCGTCGGAGGAGATCGGCGTCGATCCCGCCGCCGTGACGGTGCTCGGCGAGCTCACCCCCGTCCACGTGCTCGTCAGCGGCTTCACGCTGCATCCCGTCGTCGGCGTGACGCACCAGCGTCCCGCCTTCCAGGCGGCTCCCGGCGAGGTGGACGAGATCCTCGAGGTCTCGCTCGACCACCTGCGCGACGCCTCCCGCATCGGCCGCGGCACGCGCCTGCGGCAGGGCGTCGCGATCGAATACCCGTACTTCGACGTGCTCGGCCACCAGGTCTGGGGCGCGACCGCGATGGTCCTGGGGGAGTTCATCTGCCTGATCTGAGTTGCCGCGCAGCCGATTTCGCGGCGGCCGCCACCACTCCTTCGCCTGGCGGATTCGCCGGCCCACCGAGGGCGCGGCCTGACTGACGCCACAGGCGTGCGCGGCTCGTGGCGCCTCGGCCTACGCCCGGAAAAACGCGCTTCCGGCGCGTGCCTCACGATGCCGCCTCGGCTCGGGTGATCCGAAGGCCGGACGGGGATCATCCCGGCTCAGAGGTCATCCCAGCGTCAGTGGCGAAACCGCGCCTCGGCGGATGGGAACGCCTGCAGCGCGTTTTTCGGATCGTCACCCCCGCGAGCGAGCGGGTGACGCCGCGGGCTGGCCGCATCGCGCCACGAGCCGCGCACGCCTGCGGCGTCACCCGCTCGCTCGCGGGG
>Ga0247719_1000015_pt1 | contig 129583 bp, 127 predicted proteins | sample 41E_DmetaG_FD_189046 | JGI IMG/M metagenome (GOLD analysis project Ga0247719, IMG submission 189046) | Soil microbial communities from hillslope of Landscape Evolution Observatory, University of Arizona, Oracle, AZ, United States - 4-1-E_D | ecosystem: Engineered > Artificial ecosystem >...
TACGCCCCCCGCCCCCCTCGCACGCCCGAAAAGCTATACCGGCGGAGGACCAGATCGCGATCGCCGCAACACCACGGCGGCCGACAGCGCCACGACGACCACGCCCACCACGACGGGGATGACCGGCGGGGAGCTGGCCCCGCCGGCGGGGCCAGCGGCCGGCGCCAGGTGGGCCTCCAGGAAGGCGAGCGTCGGCGCCCAGGCGTCGTCACGGAAGTCGAGGCCGTGGCGGTTCCCCGGGAAGACGTCGAGGCGGTGGTCGACACCGGCGGCCTTCAGCCGCTCGGCCATCGTCTGGGCCTGGGACAGGGGGACCAGCTCCTCGGTGCTGTTCACCAGGTAGAGCGGGGCGTCGGAGCCGTCCACGTGGGTCACCGGTGACGCCTCGGCCAGAGTCTCGCGGCAGGTCGCCGGCGTGCATCCGAACAGCGGGCGAACCCAACCCTCCCCTCGGGAGCCGGCCAGGGCGGTGAGGTCGAGCGGCGGCGACCACGCGGCACCGACGCGGATCCGGGAATCGACGTCGAGGCGGCCGCGGCCCAGAGTGGCCAGCATGGCCGTGAGGTGCCCGCCGGCGGAGTCGCCGAGCGCGGCGATCCGCGCCGTGTCCACCCCGTACTCTCCGGCATTGGCCCGGACCCAACGCACTGCGGTCCGGACGTCGTCGACCTCGGCGGGGAACACCGTCGGTTCGTCGAGGCGGTAGTCGATCGAGAACGCCACCCACCCCCGGGCCGCCAGCCGCTCGGCCTCGGGCCGCCACGACGCCTTGTTCCCCACGCGCCACCCGCCGCCGTGGATCATGACGACCGCCGGCCGGCGCTGCTCGCCGCGGGCGCCGGGGGGCAGATAGGCATCAAGGAGCAGGCGCTTGCCGTTGGCGGTCCCGTACTCGACGTCGCGCCGGACCTCGACGGGCTCGGCGCCTGCGCCCGCCGGCGGCACGAGCCCCACCAGGCCGAGGGCGCAGGCCAGGACGAGGCGGCGCACGACTAGAAGTCCGCGTTCCTCGGGGTCCTCGGGAACGGGATCACGTCGCGGACGTTCGCCATGCCGGTGATGTAGGCCATCGTCCGCTCGAAGCCGAGGCCGAAGCCGGCGTGGGGCACGGTGCCGTAGCGCCGCAGGTCTCTGTACCACCAGTAGGCCTCGGCATCGAGCCCGAGCTCGGCCATTCGGGCGTCGAGGACGTCGAGTCGCTCCTCGCGCTGGCTGCCGCCGACGATCTCGCCGATCCCGGGCGCCAGCACGTCCATGGCCGCGACCGTGCGTCCGTCGTCACTGAGGCGCATGTAGAACGCCTTGATCTGCTTCGGGTAGTTCATGACGATCACCGGCCGGCCCACCAGCTGCTCTGTCAGCCAGCGTTCGTGCTCGGATTGCAGGTCCACACCCCAGGCGACCGGGAACTCGAACCGGGCCCCGGCGTCGACGGCCTTGGTCAGTGCCTCGAGCGCGTCGGTGTAGTCCATGCGCTCGAACGTGGAGGAGACGAGGCCCTCGAGGCGGTCGATGCAGCCGGGGTCGATGCGGTCGGCGAAGAAGGCCATGTCGTCGCCGCGCTCGTCGAGGACCGTCTTGACCACGTGGCGCAGGCATGCCTCGGCCAGGTCGGCGTCGTCGGAGAGGTCGGCGAAGGCGATCTCGGGCTCGACCATCCAGAACTCGGCGAGATGGCGGGCGGTGTTGGAGTTCTCGGCCCGGAAGGTCGGGCCGAAGGTGTACACCTTGGTCATGGCCAGGCTGTAGGCCTCGATGTTCAGCTGGCCGGAGACGGTGAGGTGGGTCTCCCGGCCGAAGAAGTCCTCACTGAAGTCGACGGTGCCGTCCTCGCGGCGCGGCGGGTTGGCGACGTCGAGCGTCGACACCCGGAACATGGCGCCGGCGCCCTCCGCGTCGTTCGCCGTGATGATCGGCGTGTGGACCCAGGCGAACCCACGCTCGTCGAAGAAGCGGTGCAGGGCCATCGACAGGCAGTGACGCACCCGGGTGACGGCGCCGAAGGTGTTGGTGCGGGGGCGGAGGTGGGCCACCTCGCGGAGGTACTCGAACGAGTGCTGTTTGGGGCTGACCGGGTAGGTCTCGGGGTCGTCGACCCAGCCCACCACCCGCACGTCGTCGGCCTGGATCTCGGTGGACTGGCCCTTGCCCCGGGAATCCACGAGCGTGCCGGTGACGATCACCGAGCAGCCCGTCGTGAGGTGGCCGACCTCGCCCTCGAAGTTGGCCAGGGTGGCCCGGGCCACCACCTGGATCGGGTCGAAGCACGAGCCGTCGTGGACGGTCAGGAACGCCAGCCCCCCTCCGGCCTTGGAGTCACGCCGGTTCCTGATCCAACCCTTGACGACCACGGTCGAGCCGACGGCCACCTTCCCGCTCAGCGCGTCGACGATGCGGACCTCCGTCTGCGGCACGCGGCCAGCGTACGGGCGGCAGCGGGCGTGCGGCGTAACCTCGATCGCCATGGATCCCCAGACCGCCGCCGACCGCCTCGACCAGGTGCAGCTCGTGGACGTCCGCTATGACGACGAGTGGCAGGCCGGGCACATCGAGGGCGCGGTGCACATCCCCGAGGACGACCTGGAGGATCGCTTCGGGGAGCTGGACCGCGGCCGGCCGGTGGTCACCGTCTGCCGGGCCGGTACCCGCAGCGCCGATGCCGCCGAGTGGCTCCGGGGCCAGGGCTTCGATGCCGAGAGCCTCGACGGCGGGATGCTGGCGTGGAAATGGGCGGGCTTGCCCATCTCCGGCAAGATCGCCGAGCCGCCGCCCAAGCCCGAGCTCGACTCCGAGCAGATGCAGGCGATCCACCACGAGTTCATCGAGATCGCCCTGGCCGTCCAAGAGCGCTTCGGCGTCGGGGTCGAGCCCACCGAGGAGCAGATCCGGGAGTTCCTCCGCGAACGGATGATCGGCGAGGGCAAGTCTCCCGAGGAGGCCGAGCAGTTCCTCGCCGATATGGGCGGTGATTGAGTGGGCCGGACCGGTAACGTCGACGAGGTGAGCGGCGTCGCAGAGCTCGGCCGGCGGGCCAAGGCCGCGTCCCGGGTCCTGGCCACGGCCTCCACCTCGGCGAAGGATGCCGCGCTCGAGGCCGCGGCCGACGTGCTGGTTCGCCGGACGGAGGAGATCCTCTCCGCCAACGCGTCCGACGTGGCCCGGGCCGAGGAGGGCGGCACCTCGGCGACGGTCGTCGACCGGCTGCGCCTGACCGCAGGGCGGGTGGAAGCCATGGCCACGGGGCTGCGGTCGGTCGCCGCCCTGCCCGACCCGGTGGGCGAGATCGTCGATGGCTGGACCCGTCCGAACGGCCTGGTGATCGAGCGGGTGCGGGTGCCCCTCGGCGTGGTGGCGATCATCTACGAGAACCGCCCGAACGTGACGAGCGACGCCTTCGGGCTGTGCCTGAAGTCGGGGAACGCCGCCTTCTTGCGCGGGTCGGGGGCGGCGCTGGCGTCGAACCTCGCCATCGCCGGCGCGCTGCGGGAGGGGCTGGACAAGGCCGGCCTCCCCGTCGACGCCATGGTGCTGGTCGACGACGTCCGCCACGAGACCGCCGTCGAGTTCATGCGCCTGCGGGAGTCGATCGACTGCCTGATCCCCCGTGGCGGCCCGTCGCTGATCAGGGCCATCCTCGAGAACGCGACGGTCCCCTACGTGATCGACGGCGACGGCAATTGCCACGTCTACGTCGACGCCGCCGCCGACCTCGACCAGGCGCTGGACATCGTGGTCAACGCCAAGATGCAGCGACCGTCGGTGTGCAACGCAGCCGAGTCACTGGTCGTGCACGCGGCAGTGGGGGAGGCGTTCCTGCCCAGGGTGGCGGAGGCGCTGGCGGGCGTGGAGCTGGTGGGCGACCAGCGGTCGTGCGCGCTGGTTCCGTCCATGGGTGTCGCCACCGAGGACGACTTCGGCTCGGAGTTCCTGGACCTGAAGATGTCGGTGTCGGTCGTCGACTCCCTCGAGGACGCCATCGCCCATGTCAACCGCTACGGCACCGGTCACACCGAGGCCATCTGCACCACCGATCTGGCTGCGTCGCAGCGCTTCGCCCGTGAGGTGGACGCCGCCGCGGTGGTCGTCAACGCCTCCACCCGCTTCACCGACGGCGAGCAGTTCGGTTTCGGCGCCGAGATCGGGATCAGCACCCAGAAGCTCCACGCCAGGGGCCCGATGGGGCTGCGGGAGCTCACCACGTTGAAGTACGTGGTTCACGGCGACGGGCAGATCCGGGCGTAGTGGCCGAGCGCTTCCCGTCCATCGCCGCCGTGCGGGAGGGGCTGGCCGGCGCCGACTACCTCGCCGACGAGGCCATCTCCAGCGTCGTCTACCTGGCCGACCGCCTGGAGAAGCCGGTGCTGGTCGAGGGGCCGGCGGGCACAGGGAAGACCGAGCTGGCCAAAGCTGTCGCCCGGTGGGCCGGCAGCCGGCTCATCCGCCTCCAGTGCTACGAGGGCCTCGACGAGTCCAAGGCCCTGTACGAATGGAACTACCGCAAGCAGCTCCTACGCATCCAGGCCGGCGAAGCGAGCGCGACCTCCTGGTCGGATCTGGAGGACGACATCTTCACCGAGGAGTTCCTCCTGTCCCGCCCGCTGCTGGAGGCCATCCGGGCCGAGGAGCCCGTTGTGCTGCTGATCGACGAGGTCGACCGGGTGGAGGTCGAGACGGAGGCGCTGCTGCTGGAGGTGCTGTCGGACTGGCAGATCTCGGTCCCGGAGATGGGGACGGTGGCCGCCCGGCGGATCCCGCTGGTGTTCCTCACGTCGAACGCCACACGTGACCTGTCCGAGGCGCTGAAGCGCCGGTGCCTGTACCTGCACCTCGACTACCCCTCGGTCGAGCGTGAGCGGGAGATCGTGCTGGCCCGGGTGCCCGAGCTCCCGGCGCATCTGGCCGCGGAGGTCGCCCGGATCGTGCGCAGCCTCCGCATGCTCGACCTGCGCAAGCCGCCGTCGGTGTCGGAGACGTTGGATTGGGCCCGCACGCTGGTCGTCCTCGGCGTGTCCGACATCGACGCGGCGGTGACCGAGTCGACGCTGCACGTCCTCCTCAAGCACCGGGCCGACATCGCCGCCGCCGCCCGGGAGCTCCGACCCGCCGGCTAGTGCTCGACCTGCTGGCCGGCTTCGTCGGCGAGCTGCGGGCGGCCGGGCTGCCGGTGTCGCTCACGGAGAACGTCGACGCCATGGAGGCGGTCCGCCATGTGCCTCTCGACGACCGGGCGGCGCTGCGGGCGGCGATGGCCGCGACCATGGTGAAGCGTCCCGAGCACCGGCCGGCGTTCGACGCCGTGTTCGACTCGTACTTCGCTTTGGTCGCGGCTTCGGTCGACGACCACGGCGAGGACGTCTCGTCGCTGCTGGAGGAGGCGCTCCGGTCGGGCGACCCCGAGACAGTGCGGCGGCTGGCCCGGCTGGCCGTCGCCCGGCTGGCGGGCATGGAGGAGGGCCGGGGGGTGCGCGGGAGCGCGTACGCGTTCAAGACCATGCGCATGCTCGACGTCGACGGGGCCCTGGCCCGGCTGCTGGCCGGCGCCGACGGGTGGCTGGAGCGCGACGACATCGCCGCGGCCGGACAGCGACTGCGGGAGGAGGTCGAGGCCGAGGTCCGCCGGCGACTGGTGGTCGAGCGGGGGCCGGAGGCCGTTGCTCGGTCGGTGCGCCGGCCGCTGCCCGAGGACGTCGACTTCCTCCACGCCAGCGGCGCCGACCTGGCCGCCCTGCACCGGGCGCTGCGGCCGCTGGCGCGTCGCATGGCCTCGCGGTTGGCCCGGCGCCGGCGGCAGGGCCGGCACGGCCGGCTGGACTTCCGCCGCACGCTGCGCCGCTCGTTGTCGACGGGCGGCGTGCCGGCCGATCCCCGGTTCCGCCGGCCGCACCCCCACAAGCCCGAGATCGTCGTGCTGGCCGACGTCTCGGGGTCCGTGGCCACGTTCGCCCGCTTCACCCTGCAGCTCGTCCACGCCCTGGCGGGGGAGTTCTCGGCGGTGCGGACGTTCGTCTTCATCGACGGGATCGACGAGGTCACCCACCTGCTCGCCGGCACCGACGATCTGGCCTCGGTCCTCGCCCGGGTGCACGAGGAAGCCGATGTGGTGGCGGCCGACGGGCACTCGGACTACGGCCGGGCCCTGTCGGCGTTCTGGGCACGGTGGGGACGCGAGGTCACACCGCGCACCTCGGTCGTGATCCTCGGCGACGCCCGCAACAACTACCACGCCGCCTCCGCGGAGGTGCTCGCCGAGTTGCGCCTGCGGGGCCGGCGGGTGTGGTGGCTGAACCCCGAGCCCCGGTCGTACTGGGACACCGGCGACTCGATCGTGTCGGCGTACGCACCGCACTGCCACGGCGTGTTCGAATGCCGCAACCTGCGTCAGCTCGAGGCGTTCGTATCGCAGATCGGGTGACCTTCATACCGGTGGTGGCCGGGCTGGCAGCCGTGCTGGCGGCCGGGGCCAAGGGCCTCTACGTCAGTCCCGACGCCGTGTTCTACCTGGGCACCGCCCGTAACTGGCTCGACGGGCGGGGCTTCACACCTCCTCCCGGTGTTCCGCCGGTCGAGCACTTCCCGCCGGGGTTCACCGTCGTGCTGGCCGCCCTGGGCAAGCTGGGCCTGGACCCTCTCGACGGCGCCCGTGTGGTCAACGCGCTGGCCTTCGCCGGCATCGTGGCGCTGGTGGGGTCGGTCGTGCGGGCCCGGACCGGTTCACGGCCGGCGGCCCTTGTCGCGTCGGTGCTGACCGCGGCCGCCGTCGACCTGCTGACCCTGTCGAGCTCGGCCTTGAGCGAGCCGCTCTTCATCCTCCTCGGGATAGGAGGCCTCGTCGCCCTGGCCGCCTACCTCGACCGGCCCCGGCCCGTCCTGCTGGCCGGCGCCTCGGTCCTCGTCGGGGCCGCGTTCCTGACCCGCTACGTCGGGATCGCGTTGGTGGTCGCCGGCGTGGCCGGTCTGCTGTGGCGCCGGCGATGGACGGCCGCCGGCGCGTTCGGCGCGGTGACCGTCGCGCCGGTCGCCGTTTTCCTGCTTCTCGCGGATGCCGGGGCCGGCGACCGCCGTGTCGCCTTGCACATGTTCGGCGCGGACTACCTGGGCCAGGCCGCCCGCCCCTTCGCCCGCTGGCTCGTTCCCTGGCCCGAGCCACCGATCGGGCTGCTGCTGGCGTTGCTGCTCGTCGCCGGCGGCGTCGTCGTGGCCCGTCGCACCGAGGGGGCCCTGCCGTGGCTGCTGGTCGCCTTCACCGTCGCCTACCTTGCCGTGCTCCTCGCCAACCGCACCTTCACTGACGCCACCGGCCGCCTCGACGCTCGCTTCCTCGCGCCGCTCCACGTCGCCGCCATCCTGCTCGCCGTCCCGGCTCTCCACCGCGTGAAGATGCCCGCCCTCGCCGTCGTCGGCGTGCTCGTCGCCGCGCAGGTCGCCGACGCCGCGGCCTGGACCGCCGGCGGCCTCACCGACGACAGCGTCCGCCGGCGGGGCTACACCGCCGAAGCCCTCCAGGATTCGTCGCTCCTGGCCTTCGACGGTGAGCCGCTGTACACGAACGCCCCGGACGCCGTCTTCTTCGTCGCCGGGCGCGCCGCCCGCCCCATCCCCGTCGAGAGGGACTACCTCACCGGCACGGCGAACCCCCACTACCCCGACGAGGTGGCGGCCATGACCGGCCACCTGCTCTACCTCGACGCGGTGACGTTCAAGCAGTCCTTCCAGCCGACGATCGCGGAGTTGGAGGCTGCACTCCGGCTCGAAGTCGTCGCCCGAGACGCCGTGGGCACGCTCTACCGCATCCTCTAGCGCGCGCTCGCTCAGCCGCCTCGCAGGAGCTCGGCCACCCGGTAGGCCAGGTCCAGTGACTGGCGGCCGTTGAGCCGGGGGTCGCAGGCGGTGAGGTAGCGCAGGTCGAGCTGTGAGTCGAGCACCTCTTCGGCGCCTCCGAGGCACTCGGTGACGTCGTCGCCGGTCAGTTCCACGTGCACGCCCCCGGGCCAGGTGCCTTCCGCCCGGTGAGCTCGAAAGAAGGCGCCGATCTCGGCGAGGACGTGGTCGAGGTGGCGGGTCTTGCGGCCGCCGGCGCTCACGAACGTGTTGCCGTGCATGGGGTCGCACACCCACACGACGGGGTGCCCCGAGTCACGAACGGCACGGATCAGCGGTGGCAGCAGCGACTCCGCCCGCTCCGCGCCCAACCGGGTGATCAGGCTCAGCCGTCCGGGGACACCATGCGGGTTGAGGCGCTCGCACAGGGCGACCACCTCGTCGGGGGAGGCCGTCGGCCCCACCTTCACGCCGACCGGGTTGTTGATGCCGCGGAAGAACTCCAGGTGAGCCCCGTCGAGCTGACGCGTGCGGTCGCCCATCCAGACGAAGTGGGCCGAGCAGTCGTACCAGCCGCCGGTCAGTGAGTCCTGGCGGGTGAGCGCCTCCTCGTAACCCAGGATGAGGGCCTCGTGGCTGGTCCAGAAGTCGACCTGGTGGAGCGTCGCCTCCTTGGAGAGGTCGATGCCGCAGGCGGCCATGAAGCGCAGCGCCCGCTCGATCCCCGCGGCGATGCGCTCGTAGCGCTGGCCCTCGGCGCTGCTGGCGACGAACTCCTGGTTCCACGTGTGGACCTGGTTGAGGTCGGCGAAGCCGCCCTTGGTGAAGGCCCGAAGCAGGTTCATGGTCGCCGCCGACTGGTCGTACGCCCGCTGCAGGCGCGCGGGATCGGGGATGCGAGCGGTGGCGTCGGCGGTCATGTCGTTCACCATGTCGCCCCGGTACGCCGGCAGGACCACGCCGTCGACGACCTCGGTGGCCGACGAGCGTGGCTTGGCGAACTGGCCGGCGATCCGTCCCATCTTCACCACCGGCACGCCGGCTCCGTAGGTGAGGACCACGGCCATCTGGAGGATGACCTTGAGCTTGTCCCGGATGACGTCGGCGGTGAACGCCTCGAACGACTCGGCGCAGTCACCGGCCTGGAGGAGGAACGCCCGGCCGGCGGCCACGTCGGCCAGGGTCGACGTGAGCTGGCGGACCTCGCCGGCGAACACCAGTGGCGGCCGAGTGCCGATGCGCTTGAGGACGTCGTCGAGCGCGCCCTCCTCGGGCCAGTCGGGCTGCTGGGCGGCAGGCCGGGCCCGCCAGGTGCTCGGCGTCCAGGAGGTGTCGATCGTCATGGCCGTACGGACAAGGGTAGAGGTACGGCCCTCACTCCGTAGAATCAGTTTCCATCGCCGAGCGACTTGGAGTCCTGGGAGGGACCTTCGACCCCGTCCACACCGGGCATCTCGTCGCCGCGGTCAACGTCCGCCACGCCCTGGCCCTCGACCGGATCCTGCTCGTCGTGGCCAACTCCCCGTGGCAGAAGAGCGCCCGCAGCATCACCCCGGCCGCCGATCGCCTGGCCGTCGTGGAGGCCGCAGTACGGGGCACGGCCGGCGTCGAGGCCAGCGCCATCGAGATCGATCGCGGCGGCGAGTCCTACACCGCCGACACCCTCGCCGAGCTCGCCGCCCCCGGCCGGGAGCTGTTCCTGATCGTCGGCAGCGACGTCGCCGCCGAGCTCCACACGTGGCGACGGCCCGACGTGGTGGCCGGGTTGGCCACGCTCGTGGTCGTCACCCGGGGTGGCATGCCCGACGTGGACCCGGGGCCGCCATGGCGGGTCGAGCACGTTCGTATCCCGAAGCTCGACATCTCGAGCTCCGACCTCCGGGCGCGGGCGGCCGACGGTCGTCCCCTGGAGCACCTCGTCCCGTTGCCGGCAATTGCCTGCATCCGCGAACGTGGCCTGTACGCTGGAGGCAGATGACGACGACTGAAGAACAGGTCCGCGACTGGGCGCGGACCGCGGCCCGAGCGGCGTCGGCCAAGGGCGGCGACGAGACGGTGATCGTCGAGGTCGGCGGTGTCCTGGCCATCACCGACGCCTTCGTGATCACGTCGGGCCGCAACACCCGGCAGGTGAAGACGATCGCCGAGGAGGTCGAGGCCAGGCTGAAGGCCGACGGCGGGATCAGCCCGCTGCGGGTCGAGGGCCTGGGCGACAGCCAGTGGGTGCTCCTCGACTACGGCGACCTGGTCGTCCACGTCTTCCTCGACGAGACGCGCGAGTTCTACGACCTCGAGCGGCTGTGGTCCGACGCTCCCCGGGTCGCCTGGGAGGACGAGGCGGCCCGCAGCTAGGTCAGCGCGTCCCGGACGGCGGCGCGGGCTTCCTCCACGCTCATCGCCGCCAGCTCGGGCAGCGACTTGCCCATCCCGGCGACGACCACGTCGGCCAGGTAGTACCCGACCCGCCACTTGCCGTCGACCAGGCCACCGCCGAAGAACGTCTCCAGCGCCTCCGGGATGTCGAGCGACGCCCGCACGTGCTTTCGGAGCTCGTCGATGTGCTGCTGGCACCACGGGAGCCAGCCCTGCGCCTCGGGATGGCCGTACCAGAAGTAGTCGATCTCCTCGGCGCCGGGCACGGCGGCCCGGGACACCTGGGTGGCCAGGCCCTCGGAGAAGACCATCCACGCCATGTCGTCGTCCGGCGGCGTCTCGCCCCGGCGGCCGAGGGCGATCTGGTGCCAGCCGTGCGTGCCCTCGTGGGCGACGAGCACGCGGGTGCCCTCGGGCGACTGGAACCACTCCAGGCAGTGGAACACGGCCACGTCGTCGCCTAGGGGGCCGACGGCCGAGTTGGTGGTGAAGGTGCCCACCATCAGCACGTGGACGGGCGGCTCGTCCGCCGGCACGCCGAGCAGGTCGGCCAGCTTCGGGTCGATCTCCTCGATCATCTCGGTCACGAGAGGCGCCGCTTCCTTGACCCGCTTCTTCACGTCGGACAGCTCGCGGACCATGGCCGCCATGCCGCCCCCGTCGCCGCCGGTGGCCGCGTCGAAGGCCTCGAAGACGTCGGCGTTGGCGGCCTGGTAGACGCTCTTCCAGAGCAGCTCACGGCGCAGCGGACTCTCCAGGCCCGCCTTGCGGGCGAACGCCTCGAAGGCGGGGACGGTGTCTCGGATCCGGGCGATGGCGGCATCCTACCGGTCGACCCTCAGCGGCCATCCCGTCGCCTACGCTGCTCGGTCATGGCCAAGACCCTGATCGTCCAGTTGACGTGCGACCGGTGCAAGGCGGAGAAGGGGGAGAACGTCGACGGCACCGAGACGGTCTCGTTCGGGTTCGACGGCTACGACTACAGCCTCGACCTCTGCCAGGAGCACGCCGGCGAGTTCCACGACACCATCCAGGGCCTGATCGGGTGGTCGTCGGACCGCACCCGCTCGGGCGCCGGCCGGCGGTCACGGCGGGGCGGCGGCTCCTCGGACGACGGCGCCGGCGCCGCGGCGCCGAACCGGTCGACCGCCGACCGTGAGCGCCTGAAGGCCATACGCGAGTGGGCCCGGCAGAACGGCCATGAGAATCTGGGCGACCGGGGTCGGATCCCCGCGGCGATCGTCGCCGAGTACGACGCCGCCCACTAGGTCGGAGCCCGGTCCTGGGCGTTGCTGAGCGAGGCCGGGCCCACCAGAGCACCGGTAGGGCGCCGGCGGCGTTGACGATGGCCGCTGCAGTGACCAGTCCGGCCGCCCTGAGGATGGCCGGGTACCGGGAGATCGACGGTCCGCCGATGGTGAACCGGGCGGCGTTTCGCCGGCGGGGAGCTTGCCGGCCCGGAGGTCCTGGAGGTTCTGCCGTACGTCGTCAAGGCGGCAAGGAGCGAAAATGGGAATCCTCGGGTTTTCGTGGGTCCTCCAGGACTGGGCCGGGGTCAAGGGCGGCCGGAGGCCGGCGTAGCGCACCTTGACGCCGGCCTTGCCGAAGCTGCCGGCTCCACAATGAGATGAGCCCCCGGCTGCTGCCGGGAGCTTCCGCGCGGTGCCTGTCGTGAGGGGCGACGCGCACGTGGCGGCTCCTACGTTTCGGTGCTGTCGAAGGCTCCGAGCATGGGAGGTCGAGCACGTGCGCGTCTGCACAGCATTCAACAGGATCCTGGGCCTGGCCGGGGCCACGGTGGCGTCGGTCACCTTCGCTCCCGAGGGGATCGTGGTCGGCCTGCGCGCCCGCCGGCGGCGGCCGGTGTGTCCGTGCGGGTGGAAGGGCAGGGCCGTCTATGACCGGCGGGTTCGGCGGTGGCGCCATCTCGACCTGGGCGGCACCACGCTGTGGCTGGAGGCCGAGGTGCGCCGCCTGGAGTGCCGGAGCTGTGATCGGGTGCGCACCGAGGAGGTCCTCTGGGCCCGTCCCGGATCCGGCCACAGCCGGGACCTCCAAGACGTGGTGGCCTGGCTGGCCAAGCGCACCGACAAGACGACGATCACCGCCTGTTGCGCATCAGCTGGGAGGCGGTGGCCCGCATCGTCGTGTCGGTGGTGGCCGAGGAGCTGGACCAGTCCCGCCTCGACGGCCTCCTGCACATCGGCGTGGACGAGGTGTCCTTCCCGCAAGGGGCATCGCTACCTCACGGTGGTGGCCGACCACGACCGGGACGGGGCGGTGGTGTGGGACGCCGAGGGCCGGGACGCCAAGACCCTGGAGGCCTTCTACGCCGAGCTGGGCGAGCGGCGCTGCGCCCAGCTGGAGGCGGTGAGCCTGGACATGGGCGGTGCCCACAAGAAGGCGACCGACGCCCGCGCCGGCCAGGCCCGTCAGTGCGTGGACCCGTTCCATCTCGTGAAGCTGGCCAACGAGGCGGTCGACAGACCCGGCGGTGGGCCTGGAACGTGGCCCGAGACGTCGGTCTGCGATCCTCCCGGTGGGTCAAGCGCACCCGCTGGGCCCTGCTCAAGGACCCGGCCAACCTCAAGGACTCCGAGCTCGCCGTGCTCCACCAGCTGCGCCGGAGCCGATCGGTGCTCTACCGGTGCTGGCAGCTCAAGGAGGGCCTGCCCGACCTCTACCGCCTTGCCGATCCGGCCCATGCCCCCGCCCACCTCGACTGGTGGCTGGCCTGGGCGTGCCGGAGCCGCATCCCCGCCTTCGTCACCCTCTCCAAGACCGTGCGGACCAACCGTGGGCGCATCCTCGCCGCCGTCGAGCTCGGCCTGTCGAACTCCAAGCTCGAGGGCCTCAACTCCAAAGTCCGCCTCATCAACCACCGCGGCTACGGGCACCACTCGGCGGCCGCCCTCATCGCCATGATCTACCTCTGCTGCGGTGGCATCACCGTGGACCTTCCGCTCCGATGATGCTCCCTACGGCCGCGGGCTCACCCACGAAAGGCCGAGGAGAACCCGAAAATGCTCTACAGGTACACGGTGCAGACCGAACACACGTTTGGTAGAATGAACAGGTGGAGGACCGGTCCGACAACGAGGCGCTTGCCGCCGAGCTGGAGCTCGAAATGGCTCATGTGTGTGGCTTGCTGAACGCCGCTACCGGCCGCCTCGTCGCGCTCATTGCCCAGGTCCTCGAGACGGAATCATGGCACGGATGGGGTATCCGCTCCGCCTCCCACTGGGTGGCGTGGAAGTGCGGAGTGTCGCCAGCTCGGGCCCGCACATTGGTGCTCATGGCCCGCCGGCTCGGTGAGCTGCCCGTCACGCGGGCGGCGTTTGACGACGGGGAGCTGTGCGAGGACCAGGTGGCAGTCGTGTGCCGGAACGTGCCGGCGTCAGCAGATGCCGACGCGGCGGCCCTGGCGCAGTCCGCGACCGTGGTCCAGCTCCAACGAGTGCTCGGGAGCTATCCGTTCGCCGAGGAGGCGAAGGCGGATCCCACCGAGCCGGAGGAGCCGCAGGCGCCGTCAGAGCCCCGAAACGTCAGCTTCGGGACCACGGAGCGGGGAACGTGGCGGCTCTCGGCTGAGCTGCCGGCTGAGGAGGGCGCGATGGTGGAGCGGGCGCTCGTGTCGGCTCGCGACGAGCTGTTCCGGGCTGGTGAGCACGACGCGACCTCGACGCCCGTCCCCTCGCATGTCGACTGGGCCGACGCCTTCGCCGCCATGGCCGATCGGTCACTTGGGTCGGTCTCCCGCCCGCATCACGAGCGCAACCTGGTGCTCCTTCATGTCGCGACCGACGGCCAGGGCCATCTGCACATGGGTCCCGGGATGAGCGACGGGCTCCGCCAGTTCCTCGGGTGTGACGCCCGCGTCCGCCCGGTGCTGGAGGCCGGCGGAAGGCCGGTCAGAGTCGGTCGGGCCTTCCGCACGGTGCCCGACCGCACCCGCATCGTGGTCGAGGAGCGAGATCGGGGATGCCGGGTCCCGGGTTGTGACCGCAGCCGCTGGCTCCATGTGCACCACATCAAGCACTGGGAGAACGGTGGCGGCTCCGACACAGAGAACTTGATCGCGCTGTGCCACCGACACCACCGATTGCACCATCTCGGCAAGCTCGGGATAGAGGGAAACGCCGACGATCCTCACGGCATGCATTTCACCGACGCGCACGGTCGGGAGCTGGGCACGTCCGGCCGCCCTGTCGCGCCGAGTCGGCCGGTGGAGATGGCGGCGATGACCCTCGGCATCCCCGCCGGCGCCTGGTCGCACCCGTCGGGCGAACCGCTCGAGCCGCACTGGGTCAACGTGAACGAACTGGGCCGTCAGCCGGCGCCCGTCGGCTGAGTGCACCCTGCCCCGGTCAGGCTCTCTGTCGAACTCCCAGGAGAGGCGGAAGCATGAGCTGAGGCGGCTCACAAGAGCGGTGCGCGTCGCGCTCGTCGTCGGCGCCACGTTCGCACCGGGCGTGGCTTGGGCCCAGACGGCATCCCGCAGCAGGTCTCGTTGGCCAGCAACGGAGTGCTGACCGCGCTCACCCCCGCCAATCCCACGTCGTTCCGCGTCGACCTGGCGCCGGGTGTCCACGAGAATCTCAGCCTGAGGACCCGATGGCTGCAAGGCGAGGTGCCGGACCTGTTCCGCCTCGACGGCTGAGTGAGTGAGTGAGTGAGTGGAGCTGGAGGGAATCGAACCCTCGTCCGCTCGGTGCAGACTCCCCGTGCTACGACCGTTCCCGAGGTTCGGGCCTAACGCTGCCCCTGTGCCGGGTCACAGAACTGCTCGTCACGTCTTTCCGTGAGGTCAGTCGGTCTTTCCCTACGTGTCAGCGGTCTTTCCCGGCTGTCAACCCTCATTCTGTTCCCAAGGCAAAGGGTCGTCCTCGGCGTGCCCTCACGGGTCGCTATTTGTCTTACCTCAGCAGTTTCTAGGCTGCCATGGCAAGGCCGGTGTCATTCTTGGCACCTGTTTTTTTGCCCCGTTTTATCGAGTCTGAGCAACTCGGGTCGCACGACAAGCCAACGGTCCCAGCGTCGAAACCAGTCAGCCCCTTGGAAAGTTGCGGTGTTGCCCGACCATTCTACCGCCCCTTCGGCGACATGGCCTTCGCCGCCTCCCGGGCCGCGTCCCGCTCGGCGATGGCGTGGCGCTTGTCGTAGTTGCGCCGGCCGCGAGCCAGCCCGAGCTCCACCTTGGCCCGCCCCTCCTTGAAGTAGACGGCCAAGGGGACGATCGTGAGCCCCTCCCGGGCGGTCCGCTGGGCCAGCTCGTCGATCTCCCAGCGGTGGAGCAGCAGCTTGCGCCGGCGCTCGGGGTCGTGGCCGCTGAAGCCGTCGGCCAGCTCGTAGGGGGCCACGTGCACACCGACGAGCCACAGCTCGCCCCCCTCCACCCGGGCGTGGGCGTCCTTGAGCACGACCTTGCCGTCCCGCAGCGACTTCACCTCGGTGCCCACCAGGGCCATGCCGGCCTCGAAGGTGTCGAGCACGTCGTAGTCGTGGCGGGCCCTGCGATTGCTGGCCACGACCTTGACGCCTTTGGGGGACACGGCCGGAGAGTACCCTCGCCCCCGTGCTCCGGATCAGCCGTGCCGACTGGCAGTCCATCATCGACCACGCGCTGGAGGAGGCGGCCAAGCCGGCCGAGGCCTGCGGCCTCCTCGCCGGCGAGCTCGGCGACTTCGACGTCAAGGCCGTGTACCGGTGCGGCAACGTCGCGCCGCAGGAGACGCAGAACGTCGTCTACGAGCTCGACTCGCGGGACTACCTGCAGGCCGACCGCGACGCCCAGTCGAAAGGCTGGGAGATCATCGGCGTCTACCACTCCCACACCCACACCGACGCGCTCCCGTCGCCCACCGACATCGCCCAGGCCCCCGACCCGTCCTGGCACTACATCGTCGCCTCCGTACGCCACCCCGCGCCGGTGGTGCGTTCCTTCACCATCGTCGACGGGGAGGTCGCCGAGGAGCCGCTCGTCCTGGAAAGGCCAGCGACTCAGTAGGATTTTGCTTCGTCCGTCCTCTCCGTACGCCTGGAGGCCTTTCCCCCGTGCCTGTCGAAGTGCGCCTGCCCACCGTCCTCCGCCAGCACGCCGCCGGCCAGTCCACGGTCAAGGCCAACGGCTCCACCGTCGGCGAGGTGTTCGAGGATCTGGTCCGACAGTTCCCACTGCTCGCCAACCAGGTGGTCACCGAGGACGGCGCCCTGCACAAGTTCGTGAACGTCTACCGCAACGACGACGACGTGCGCTTCCTCGACAAGCTGGCCACGCCGGTGGAGGACGCCGACGTGATCACCATCCTCCCCGCCGTCGCCGGCGGCTGAGGGCCGGCGGCGCGCCGGTGGCCGCCTACGGCTCGATCCTCGACGCCATCGGCAACACGCCGCTCGTCGAGGTGACGCAGCTCAGCCCGAACCCGGCGGTGCGCATCCTGGCCAAGCTCGAGGGCCAGAACCCCGGCGGGTCGGTGAAGGACCGCATCGCCCTCAACATGATCGAGACGGCCGAGGCCGACGGCCTGCTGAAGCCCGGGCAGACGATCCTCGAGCCGTCGTCGGGCAACACCGGCATCGGCATGGCCATGGTCTGCCGAATCAAGGGCTACCGGCTGCGCATCGTCCTCCCCGAGAACGTGTCGATCGAGCGCCGGCAGCTGCTGGAGATCTTCGGCGCCGAGATCATCCTGTCGCCGGGCGCCGAGGGCTCGAACGGCGCGGTGCGGATGGCGGAGCGGTTGGCCAAGGAAGCGCCCGAGCTGGCCTTCCTTTTCCAGTACGGCAACCCGGCCAACCCCGGCGCCCACGTGAAGGGCACGGGGCCGGAGATCTGGCGGGACTGCCCCGAGGTGACCCACGTGGTGGCCGGCCTGGGCACGGCCGGCACCCTCATGGGCCTCGGCCGGTACCTCAAGGAGCGCAACTCGGCCGTCCAGATGTGGGCCGTCGAGCCCCCGGCCGGCGAGATGGTCGAGGGGCTGCGCAACCTCGACGACGGGTTCGTGCCGCCGATCTATGACCCCGACATGCTCGACCGCAAGATCATCGTCCGCCCCCGGGAGTCGATCGAGTGGACCCGCCGGCTGGTCTCGGAGGCGGCGATCTTCGCCGGCATCTCCTCGGGTGCGGCCATGGCCGGCGCGGCCAAGGCGGCCGCCCTGCTGGAGCAAGGGGTGATCGTCACCGTCCTGGCCGACGGCGGATGGAAGTACCTGTCCACCGGCGCCTGGACCGACGACATCGACGAGGTCGTCGAGCGGGCCAAGCGCATCGTGTACTTCTAGATGGACGACCGGCCGGTCGGCATGTTCGACAGCGGGTTCGGGGGCCTCACCGTGGCGCGGGCCCTCATCGACCTGCTGCCCGCAGAGGACCTCGTCTACTTCGGCGACACCGCCCGCTACCCCTACGGTCCCCGCCCCCTAGACGAGGTCCGTGACTTCGCCCTGCAGGTGACCCGGGTGCTCATCGAGCGTCACGACGTGAAGATGGTGGTCGTCGCCTGCAACACGGCGGCGGCCGCCGCCCTCGAGTTGCTGCGCTTCGAGTGCGACGTGCCCGTGGTGAGCGTCGTCGACCCCGGCGTGCGGGCCCTGATCCGTGCGACCCGCAGCGGACGGGTCGGCGTCATCGGCACCGTCGGCACCGTCGGCTCAGGCGCCTACCAGCGGGCGGTGCGGGCCACCCGGGCGCGGGTCGAGCTGAGCTGCGCGGCGTGCCCTGGTTTCGTGGAGTTCGTCGAGCGCGGGGAGACCGACAGCGAGCAGGTCCATGTCCTGGCCGAGCGGCTCCTCGCACCCCTTGTCGAGGCCGGCGTCGACGCCCTCCTGCTCGGCTGCACGCACTACCCCTTCCTCGCCCGCACGATCGCCGACGTGATGGGACGCCACGTCGTCCTCGTCGACTCGGCCGACGAGACCGCGTTCGAGGTTCGCTCGATCCTGGCCGACACGGGGCTGGGCCGGCGCTCGGCGGCCAAGGGCGCCCATCGGTTCGTGTCGTCGGGCGACGTGGCATGGTTCCGCAAGCTCGGCAGCCGGCTCCTCGGCCCGGAGCTCGACGGGGTGGAGGGGTGGGAGTGGGACTGAGCGTGACGGTGCTGGGCAGCTCCGGGTCATACCCAGGCCCCGGCGCCGCCTGCAGCGGCTACCTCGTCGAGGACGGGACGACCAGCATCTGGATGGACGCGGGGTCCGGCACCATGGCCAACCTCCAGCGCCACATCTCCTTCGACGAGCTCGACGCCATCGTCCTCAGCCACGAGCACCCCGATCACTGGGCGGACCTCGAGGGCTGGGCGGTCGTGTGGCAGTACCGCCTGGAGCGGTCGGACTTCCCGGTGTACGCGCCCGCCGGGCTCCGAGGGCATACCTACAAGCCCGACTCGCCGGCCTTCGCGTGGCACGAGGTCGCTGACGGTGACACTGTCCGCATCGGCACCATGGACTTCACGTTCTCCCGTACCGACCACGGCCCCGAGACCCTGGCCATGCGGATCGACGCCGGGGGGCGGTCGCTCGGCTATTCGGCGGACACCGGCCCGGCGTGGTCGTTGAACGCGCTGGGCCCCGGGCTGGACCTCGTGCTGTGCGAGGCCACCGTCCCCATCGAGGAGGAAGACACCATGCAGCACCTGAGCGCCCGGCAGGCCGGCGCCGCAGCCAAAGCCGCCGGCGCAGCCCGGCTCGTCGTGACCCACCTGTGGTCGAACGTCGACCCCGACGAGTCCCGGCGTGAGGCGTCCGAGGCGTTCGGCTCCCCCGTCGAGGTGGCGACGGTCGGCACCCGGTACGAGGTATGAGGCGCGACGGCCGTCAGCCCGACGACCTGCGCCCGCTGACCTTCGTGCGCGACTACACCGAGATGGCGGCCGGCTCGGTGCTCGTCTCGATGGGCAAGACCCGGGTGCTCTGCACGGCCTCGGTCGACGAGCGGGTCCCGCCGTGGATGCGCGGCAAGGGCTCCGGATGGGTCACCGCCGAGTACTCCATGCTCCCGGGGTCCACGCCGGAGCGCAGCACCCGGGAGGTCAGCAAGGGCAAGCCCTCGGGGCGGACCCAGGAGATCCAGCGCCTCATCGGTCGCTCGCTGCGGTCGATCACCGACATGAAGCTGATGGGCGAGCGCCAGATCCTCGTGGACTGCGACGTCCTGCAGGCCGACGGAGGCACCCGGACGGCTGCCATCAGCGGCGCCTACGTCGCCCTGCACGACGCCTGTACCCGCCTTGTCGCAGCCGGTCGGCTCCCCGTCCACCCGCTCACGACGGCCTGCGCCGCGGTGTCGGTGGGCGTGGTCGACGCCGCGGCCATGCTCGACCTGGACTACTCCGAAGACGTGCGCGCCGAGGTCGACATGAACGTGGTCATGACCGGCACCGGCCGCTTCGTCGAGGTCCAGGGCACTGCCGAGGGGGTCCCCTTCAGCCGGGCCGAGCTCGACGACCTGCTGGGCCTGGCCGAACACGGGATCGCCTCGATACTCGACGCCCAGGCCGACCTGTTGGGAAGCCCGCCGCCCACCCGCGTGTGACCCGGCGACTGGTCCTCGCCACGGCCAACCCCGACAAGGCCCGGGAGCTCGCCGCACTCCTGGAGGGGTTCGAGGTGGCCCCCCGGCCCGCCGACGTCCCCGACGTCGAGGAGACGGAGGACACCCTCGAGGGCAACGCCCGCCTCAAGGCGGCGGCGGTGATGCACGCGACGGGCGAGCCGGCCGTTGCCGACGACACCGGGCTGGAGGTCGACGCGCTCGGCGGTCGGCCTGGGGTCTACGCCGCCCGCTACGCCGGCCCTGGCGCCACCTACGCCGAGAACGTGGCCAAGCTGCTGGAGGAGCTGGCCGACGTGCCGGAGGGGGCCCGAACTGCCCGCTTCCGCACCGTTGCCGTCGCCCGGTTCCCCGATGGACGGGAGATCGTGGCCCAAGGTTGGGTGGACGGCACCATTGCTCGTGCGCCCGCCGGCGACGGCGGGTTCGGCTACGACGCGGTGTTCGTGCCCCTCGGCGGCGACGGACGCACGTTCGCCCAGATGACGACGACGGAGAAGGCCGCGGTTTCCCACCGTGGGCGAGCCCTGCGGATCCTCGCCGCCCAGCTCGAATCGGTCGGCTGACGCGCAACGAGGCACCGACGGATCGGTGCCTCGTGCGATCCCTTGGACGTTCCGTCGTGCCGGTCCGGGGCTGAGGGTCGGGGCCACCCATCGTCGATGCGCCCGGCTTGCGGCCGGCGCGGCATGTGGCGGCTATGACAGCCGGACGACGGCAGGACGGCACGTGTGGCGCCCTGCGTCACCGGTCGGGCGGACCGCTCTCCCCGCTCTCGGAGCCGGTTACCGTCATTCGCTGGTACCTCCTCGAAGCTCGAAGACACCTTGCAGACTGAGCGTCGCGCCGTTCCCGTCTCGTGTCAACGCCTGAGAAGATGGTGTCGTGGACGCCGAGGAGATCGTCGACGGCGCCACCCGCTGGCGGTTCGACACGTCGTTCCTACGGTCGAACTGGGCGTGCATCTGGGGCCGGGGCTGCCAGGGAATCCTGCCCGAGCGGGCCGAGGACCTCGCCCAGGGCTGCTGCTCGCTCGGCGCCGACCTCGACGGCGAGGGCGAGGCCATGAACATCGCCGCCCTGGCCGCCACGGTGGATCCCGCCCGCTTCCAGCACCACGCCGAGGCGGGGCGCGACGGCGTGTTCGCCGACGACACCCGGTCGAGCACCCGCGTGGTCGACGGCGCGTGCATCTTCCTCAACCGCCCCGGCTTCTCCGGCGGCGCCGGCTGCGCCCTGCACCTCGAGGCCGTTCACGCCGGCGAGTCCCCTGTCGACTGGAAGCCGTCGGTGTGCTGGCAGCTGCCCATCAAGGTCGATTGGGAGCCGGGCGAGGGCGACACCGAAGTTGCGACCGTCCGCCGGTGGGCGCGGGCCGACTGGGGCGCCGAGGGCGAGACCATGGCCTGGTGCTGCACCGAGGGGCCCACGGCATACGTCGGCGCCACACCGGTCGTCGAGTCGCTGGGCGAGGAGCTGGAGGCCATTGTCGGGCCGACGGTGTACGTGGAGCTGCGCCGGCGCTTGGCCGAGTAGCGGCCGCCGCCCTCTCGAACGGTCACCATCGACGCGAGGTCGGGCGGCTACTCGATGACGGTGCCCTCGGGGAGCAGTCGGGATCCGTAGTACACCTGCCAGCCGTGGTAGCCGAGGTAGGCCCTCTCGTCGGCCTCGATCTGCAGGGCGTAGGCGGTGACCGCCCGGACATAGCGGGCGCTGTTGTTGTACGCGCGCAGGGCGCGGGCCATGTCCGATGGGGCCCCAGTGGCCCGAAGGTACCTGGCCGCGGCGTAGATGGAGTCGCGGTTCGACGTGACATCGCCGCCCCGGCCGTAGATTTCCCATGTGGTCGGGATGAACTGCATCGGCCCCTGGGCGCCGGCGCTGCTGTCACCCTTGATCCGGCCCATGCGGGTCTCCACCAGGTGGATGGCGGCCAGGTAGGCCCACGGCACGCCTCCGGCGGCATCGGCGGCGGCCTTGTAGAGCGGGAGGAGCTGCTCGGGCGGGTCGGGGGCGACGATCCGCCACTTGGGCAGCGGCGCGTCCGGCGGCGGGGCCGGCGTCAGGGCGCCGAGCTCGCGGCCGGCGGAGACGTTGGCCTGGACGGTCTCCCGAAGCCGCTCCGGCACGAGGGCCAGCACCTCGGCGTCCCACTCGGGGCGGGCGACCAGGCTGCGGTACGCCTGCTGCTGGGCCTGGCCGAGAGCGGGGAGCTGCGACGCCGGTGTGGCCGGGTTGCGGATCGCCGTCTCGGCGGCCACCAGCTTCGAAGCCAACTCGGCCTGCGGCGTGAGCGTGGTCGACGTGGTCGGCGCCAGAGTGGTCACCGTCGCCGGTGCCCCGGGGCTGGTCTTCGCGGTGTCCGAGGGCCCGATGGTGACGGGCTCGGGGTCCGAGCAGGCGCCGAAGACGAGACAGGCGCACCCGGCGGCAAGAAGTCGACGCATCGTCCGGAGACGCTATCGCCGGTACGGTGGATGGTCGTGACGCGCAGGTACCTGATCCGGACCTTCGGCTGCCAGATGAACGTCCACGACTCCGAGCGCCTGGCCGGGCTCCTCGAGGCGGACGGGCTGGTGCCGGCCGACGGCGTCGACGACGCGGACGTCGTCGTGCTCAACACCTGCTGCATCCGGGAGAACGCCGACAACAAGCTGTACGGCACGCTGGGGCACCTCAAGTCGGTCAAGGACCGGAATCCGGGTATGCAGATCGCCGTGGGCGGGTGCCTGGCCCAGAAGGACCGCGACGTCGTCCAGGCCCGCGCCCCGTACGTCGACGCGGTGTTCGGCACCCACAACGTCGGTCGCGCCGCCGAGCTCCTGGCCGAGGCCGCGCTCACCGGCGACCCGGTCATGGAGATCCTGGAGGAGGACGCCGCCTTCCCGTCCGCCCTGCCCGTGCGGCGGGAGCTGGCCTACACCGCCTGGGTGACCATCCAGATCGGATGCGACAACTCCTGCGCCTTCTGCATCGTGCCTGCCGTGCGGGGCAAGGAGATCAGCCGGCCGTTCGACGAGGTGGTCGACGAGGTGAGCACGCTCGCCGGCGCGGGCACCGTCGAGGTGACGCTGCTGGGCCAGAACGTGAACTCCTACGGACGCGACCTGACCCGCCGGCGGCCGCTGTTCGCCGACCTGCTTCGCTCCGTCGGCGGCGTCGAGGGGATACGGCGGGTCCGGTTCACCAGCCCCCACCCCAAGGACCTGCGGCCCGAGACCATCGAAGCCATGGCCACCTCTCCGGCGGCCTGCGAGCACCTGCACCTGCCGCTGCAGTCGGGCAGCGACCGCACCCTGGCCGCCATGCACCGCGGGTACACCGCGGCCCGCTACCTCGAGAAGCTGGCGGCGGCCCGGGCCGCCATGCCCGACCTCGCCGTCACCACCGACCTCATCGTGGGCTTCCCCGGTGAGACCGACGACGACTTCGAGCGCACGCTCGAGGTGGCCGCCGAGTCGGCCTACGACAGCGCCTACACCTTCGTGTTCTCGCCACGCGCCGGCACCGAGGCCGCCGAGATGGCCGACCGGTTCCTGCCCGCGGACGTCATCGCCGAGCGCTTCGAGCGTCTGAAGATCGTGGTCGAGCGATCCGCCCTGGCCCGTCATCAGGCCCGGGTCGGACGGGTCGAGGAGGTGCTGGTGGAGGGGCCGTCCAAGAAGGACCCGACGGTGGCGACCGGGCGCACCCGCCAGAACAAGGTCGTGCATTTCCCGGTCGACGGGCCCGTCCCCCCGGCGGGGACCTTTGCCGACGTGCGGGTCACGGGCGCAGCCGCCCACTTCCTGCGGGGCCAGCTGCTCGAGGTGACCGCCCGGCCCCGTCACAAGACCCGCATCCCGGTGGCGGTGCTCTGAGACACCTGGTCCTGGTTGGGTCGACCGCGTCGGGGAAGTCGGCGCTGGCGCTGGAGGTGGCTCGCCGGTTGGGCGACGTGGAGCTGGTGTCCGCCGACTCCATGCAGGTCTACCGGGGGATGGACGTCGGCACGGCCAAGGCCACGCCGGCCGAGCGCGCCGAGGTGCCCCACCACCTGGTCGACGTCGCCGAGCCCGGGGAGAACTACTCGGTCGCCCGCTTCCAGGTCGACGTGACCGAGGTCATCGCCGGCATCGAGTCCCGGCGCCGGCGGGCGCTCGTCGTGGGCGGCACCGGCCTCTACGTGCAGGCGGTGGTCGACGGGCTGGCGCTGCCCGGCGAGTGGCCGGCGCTGAAGGCCGAGCTGGAGACCGAGCCGCCCGAGGAGCTCCACCGCCGGCTGGTGGAGCTCGACCCGGCGGCCGCGGCCCGCATCGAGCCCGGCAACGCCCGCCGGCTGGTCCGGGCCCTCGAAGTGACCTTGGGAAGCGGCCGGCCGTTCTCGTCGTTCGGGCCCGGGCTCGGCACCTACCCGCCCACACGGTTCCGGCTCGCCGGCGTGTGGCTTCCCCGGCCCGTGTTGGCCGAACGCATCGAGGCCCGATACCGCCAGCAGTTGGCCGCCGGCTTCCTCGACGAGGTCCGCCGGCTGCAGGGCCGGATGTCGCGCACCGCCGGCCAGGCCCTCGGGTACAAGGAGCTGCTGGCCCACCTGACCGGCGAGTGCACGCTCGACGACGCCGTGGCCGCCGCCGTGCGCCGCACCCGGGAGTTCGCCCGCCGCCAGCGGGCGTGGTTCCGGCGCGACCCCCGGATCATCTGGCTGGGCAACGCCGGGAACCCGGTCGACCTGCTGCCCGCCCTCCTGGGCGACTGGTCGGTTCCATGACCGGTCCGCGAGGCCCGTCAACTCGGCACTCGATCGGCCGCCACCGTGAGATGGTGGACCAGTGATCCGCCTGGAGAAGTACCACGGCCTGGGCAACGACTTCCTGGTGTTCCTCGACCTCGGCGACCGCTGCCCGGTCGACCCGGCGGCGGTGCGCGCCCTGTGCGACCGGCATAGGGGCGTCGGGGCCGACGGGGTCGTACGGGTCACGGCCGGTCCGACGATGGAGCTCTACAACGCCGACGGCAGCCGGGCCGAGATGAGCGGCAACGGCATCCGCTGCCTGGCCATGGCCATGGTCGACGCCGGCCTCTCCGGGCCCGAGATGGTCGTGCACACCGACGCCGGCGACAAGACGGTCAGCGTCGACGAAGACGGCTGGGTCAGCGTCGACATGGGCATGGCCAAGATCGACCCCAAGGACGTCGGCGTCGCCTTCGTCGACATGGGCAACCCGCACACCGTCGTGGAAGTGGAAGATCTGGCCAGGCTGCACGTGGCCAAGCGGGCGGCGGAGTGGCAGGGGCGCAACGTCGAGTTCGTCGTGATCGGCCCCGGGAAGGACCACCTGAGCATGCGGGTATGGGAACGGGGCGTGGGGGAGACGCTCGCCTGTGGCACCGGCGCCTGTGCCGCGGCAGCGGCGGCGTTCGTGTGGGGAAAGGTGGGTAACCACGTCACCGTCAAGCAGCCTGGTGGCAACGCCACCGTCCGACTGGAGGGCAACACCATCATCTTGAGCGGTCCTGCCGACCACATCGCAACCGTGGAGGTCTCATGGCTCTGATCGAACGGCACCGCCGGGAGACGGTGGTGCTCGTCGGCGTCGCCATCCCGCCGATCAGCGTGGACGAGGCCGAGGCGTCGCTGCAGGAGCTGTCGGCCCTGGCCGACACGGCCGGCGCCGACGAGGCCGAGCGAGTCCTCCAGCGCCGCCAAGAGCCCGACCCGGCCACGTTCGTGGGCAAGGGCAAGGCCGAGGAGCTGCGCGACATCTCCAACGTGGTCGACGCCGACACCGTCATCTTCGACGACGAGCTCTCGCCGGCCCAGAGCCGGAACCTGGAGAAGATCCTCGGGCGCACGGCCATCGACCGCACCGCGCTCATCCTCGACATCTTCGCCCAGCACGCCCACACGCCGGCCGGCAAGGCCCAGGTCGAGCTGGCCATGCTCCGCTACCGCCTGCCCCGCCTGCGGGGCAAGGGCAAGGCCCTCAGCCAGCAGGCCGGTGGTATCGGCACGCGGATGGGCGGCGGCGAGACCAAGCTCGAGGTCGACCGCCGGCGCCTCCTTCGGCGCGTCACCAAGCTGGAGGAGGAGCTCAAGGAGCTCACCAAGAACCGCCAGACCCAGCGCAAGGCCCGAGCCCGGTCGCGGCTTCCGACGATCACCATCGTGGGGTACACCAACGCGGGCAAGTCGACCCTGCTGAACCGCCTCACCGACGCTGGCGTGCTCGTGCAGGACCGCTTGTTCGCCACCGTGGACCCCACGACCCGCCGGCTCGACCTGCCGGGCGGGGAGCGGGTGCTCGTGACCGACACGGTGGGCTTCGTGAAGAAGCTGCCCCACCAACTGGTGCAGGCCTTCCGGTCGACGCTCGACGAGGTGGCCGAGGCCGACCTGCTCCTGCATGTGGTCGACGCCTCCACGCCCGATCCGCGAGCCCACATGGACGCCGTCCGCGCCGTCCTGCGCGAGATCGGGGCCGACGACGTGCCCGAGTTGATCGTCTTCAACAAGGCGGACACCGCGGATCGCGACGATGCCAAGCGGCTGTTGCAGAGCCACCCCGGCTCGGTGCTGCTCTCCGCGCACACGGGCGAGGGCATCGACCGGCTTCTCGACGTGGTCGGGGAGCGGCTACGGGAGATGACCCACGTCGTCGAGATCATCGTGCCCTACGACCGGGGCGATGTGGTGGCCGCTGTCCACCGCGCCGGCGAGGTGGTCTCCGAGAGCCACGACGAGGACGCCACCCGCCTGTGGGCCCGCATCCGGCCGGAGGACCTCGGCCGGTTCCGCGAGTTCCTTGCGTGAGCGCCGGCTTCGTCCCGCCGCCGTACCCCTACGACCGTCTCCGCGATGCCAAGGCCGCGGCCTCCAGGTTCGAAGGCGGCATCGTCGACCTGTCCATCGGGACGCCCTTCGACCCGCCGGCCGACGAGGTGGTGACCGCTCTGGCCACCTCCGGGACCGAGCGGGGGTACCCCACTTCGATAGGGTCGCAGCGGCTGCGGGAGGCGGCGGTGGGCTGGATGGCGCGACGCTTCGGGGTCGAGGTGCCCCTCGCCGGCCTGGCCGCCTGCGTCGGCACCAAGGAGTTCGTTGCCGGCGTGGTGGCCTACCTCCGGCTGCGTACGCCCGACCGCGACACCGTCCTCTACCCCTCGGTCGCGTATCCCACCTACGAGATGGGCGCCATCCTGGCCGGCTGCCGTGGCGTGCCGGTCGACGATCTCCCGTCGGTCGCCGGCGCCGACGCCGCTCGGGCGCTCTGCCTGTGGGTCAACTCGCCGTCGAATCCCACCGGCGCCCTCGCCGACCTGGGCGCCGCGGCCTCGTGGGGCCGGGCGCATGGCGTGCCCGTGCTCAGCGACGAGTGCTACGCCGAGTTCACCTGGGACGGGCTGCCCCACACCATCCTCGAGCACGGCCTCGACGGCGTGCTGGCCGTGCACTCTCTGTCCAAGCGGTCGAACCTCGCCGGCCTGCGGGTCGGCTTCTACGCCGGCGACGGTGAGCTGGTGCACTACCTGGCCGAGGTGCGCAAGCACGCCGGCTTCATGGTCCCCGGCCCCGTGCAGGCCGCGGCTGCGGTCGCATTGGACGACGACGCCCATGTCGACGAGCAGCGCGAGCGCTACCTCCAGCGCCTGTCGTTCTTCGCGGAGGTCCTGCGGGCCCAGGGAGCCAAGGTCGACCTCCCCGCTGGCAGCTTCTACCTCTGGGCCGAGGTGCCCGGCGGCGACGCGTGGGCTTTCACCAACGACCTCGCCGAGCGGGGCGGCGTGCTGGTTTCCCCCGGCGGCCTGTACGGCCCGGCCGGGGCTGCACATGTGCGGGTCGCCATGGTGCAGCCCATGGATCGGCTGACGCTGGTTGCCGAGCGCCTGGGCGTCTGAGGGTGCCAGGTCGGCTCCGTCGGCTACCCGCCCAGCGCGGCGACGGGCAGCTGCGCCCGGGCGCCCTGCTCACCGAGCTGCCCGATCGGCAGCGGACGGCCGTGGTCCTCCGCCACGTCGTTGGGTTGCCCTACGCCGAGATGTCCGTGGTCATGGCCTGCCCGGAGGGCACGGCTCGCACGTCGCCCGCGGCCTCCAGCGGCTGCGGGCCCTGATCCCCGAGGAGACGAGATGACGAGGCTTCCCACCGCCGACGACGTGCTCACCGAGGAGCTGGCGGCGCTGTCGACCGCTGCGCCCCCCGGCTTCGCCGAGTCTGTCTTCGCCCGCTGGGTGGAGGCCGACGGTCCGGTCGGGCCGGTCTACGTCGCCTTCACCGACCGCGGCATCACCTCGGTGTGCCCGGCGGCGTGGGTGGAGAACGACCACGAGCGCTTCGTCGACTACTACAGGGCCCGCTTCGGCCGGCCCCTGCGACCGGCCACCAAGGCGCCGGCGGGATTGGCCGGCGCCCTCCGGTCCGGCCGCGCCACCGGGCTGGACTACGACCTGCGCAGCGTCGGCGAGTTCGACCGGAAGGTCCTGGCCAAGACGCTCGAGATCCCGCGGGGCGAGGTCCGCCCCTACGCCTGGATCGCCCGGGAGGTCGGCCATCCGGCCGCCGTCCGCGCCGCGGGGTCGGCGCTCGGGCGCAACCCAGTGCCCGTCCTCATCCCGTGCCACCGGGTCGTCCGCACCGACGGGGCGACCGGCAACTACGGCTTCGGCCCGGCGATGAAGGTCGACCTCCTCCACGCAGAGGACGTCAACCTCGACGAGGTGGGGGCGCTCGGGCGGCGGGGCGTCCACTACCTGGCCAGCGACACCACGGGCGCGTTCTGCCATCCCAGCTGCACCCACGCGCGCCGGGTCACCGCCGGCCACCGCGTGGAGCTGGCCAGCGCCGCCGAAGCGCGGGCCAGCGGCTTCCGGCCGTGCCACCATTGCCGGCCGGCCTGAGAATCAGGGCTGACTGTCCTCCACCCGCACGTCGAGACCGGCCGCCGCCAGATGTCGCTCGAGTTTCAGCCGGTCCTGCTCGCTGAGCAGGAACTGCTCCCGCCGCCGGGTGGCCGGCGCCTCCACCTGGAGCATGGCGGCGGCCTTGAGCAGCCGGCGGTCGTAGCGGTCGATGTCGGCGGCCAGCTCCTCTTCCTTGGTAGGCCAGGAGTGCTGGTTCGTCTTCTGTGCGTCAATGCGCGTCCGCAGAGTTCGAAGCTGGCCTGCGACGTTCTCGATGGTCATCGGTCGTCCCTCCGCCGGTGCAGCTGGCGGACGGGGAACTCGTCGTCGCCGAAGCGAATGACGGTGCTTTTTCTCATGGGTGGGCTGACTTTCGCCGCTCATGCCTCGGGGAGATCCTCGCTGCTCAGGCGCTCCCTGGAAGGTGTTCCTGAAGTGTGTTCCCAAAGGGGCCCGATCGGACACCCGCGGAGCCTCAGAGCTCGCCGCGAGCGACGTGGACCGCCTGCCAGCAGTACCACGCCGCCGTCGAGCGAACCGGCCGGAGGGGGTCGCCGAGCAGCTCCAGCTCCTTCGGCGTGGGCTGGCGGTCGAGGTCGTGGACCACACGCCAGCCCTCCCGGACGCCCAGGTCGCCGGTGGGCCACACGTCCGGCCGGTGCAGCTCGAACAGGAGGAACATCTCCGCCGTCCAGCGGCCGACGCCCCGCACTGCGCTCAAACGGGCCACGATCTCGTCGTCGTCCATCCGGGCGAGTCGCCCCAGGGCCACGTCGCCGGCCGCCGCCCTGGCCGCCAGGTCGAGGATCGAAGCGGTCTTGGCCCGAGAGAGCCCCGCGCCCCGCATGGCATCCTCCGGTAGGCCCAGGACCGCCTCGGGCGTGAGGGTTCCGGGCACGAGAGCTCGGAACCGGCCGTGGATGGCGGCCGCCGCCTTGCCGGCGAGCTGCTGGTACGTGATGGCCCGCACCAGGGCGCCGAAGGGACCGTCAGGGTCCTTGGTGCGCAGGCGGGGCGGTCCGGCGCGCTCGATGACCGGGGCGAAGGCGGGGTCCAGGCGCGCCACTTCCGCGGCGACCACGCTCCAGGTCATCCTGCGCGTGACCATGCCGGACCTATCCTCGCCACGGGAGCCATCCCCGCTCCGTGAGGACAGCCACGAACCGGCCGTAGCTCTCCTCGAGCCGGTCGGCCTCGCCGGTGACGGGCGCCACGGGGTCACCCGCCGGAGCGACCATGGCATCGGTCGCGTCCCGCAGCGTCGGGTGGAGCGTGCCCGCCGCGGCCAGCACACATGCCCCGAAGGCCGTGTCGGCCGACGAGGGACGTACGATCCCGACGCCGAGAACGGTTGCCCGTACCGCAGCCCAGACGTCGCTCCTGCTGCCGGTGCCGGCCGAGCGCAGCGGCTCGGCGAGCGGTGCGCCGAGGTCAGCCAGGCGCTCGTATCCCAGGCGCTCGACGAAGGCCACTCCCTCCAGCACCGCCCGGTACGCGTCCACCCGGTCGACCGCCGGCGCCGTCCAGACCTCCTCGGCATCCTCGGCCGCGAAGGGGAACCGCTCGCCGGCGCGCTCCAGGGGATAGCACACCGTGGTGGCGGGGCCGCGGGCCGCAGCGGCGCGGTCGAGGTCGGCGAGCTCCTCATTGGGGAACCGTGCGGCCAATGAGCCCCCACCGATGTTCGATGCTCCGCCCGGCAGCCACCACCCGTCGGGGTGGCGGTGGCTGTACAGGCCTGACGCCGGGTCGTCGATGCGGTCGTCGCTGGCGCCCTTCACCGCCAGTGTCGTGCCCACCACGCTGACGAACCGTCCCGGCCGGTCGGCGCCCGCCGCCACCTGGGCTGCGCACGCGTCGGTCATGCCCAGGCGCACGGAGCACCCCGGCGGCAGGCCGGTCTTCGCAGCGGCCGTCTCGCAGACCGACCCCGCCGGCGACGCTGGCGGGGCGACGTCAGGGCGCAGCGCGGCGGCGGCGCCGGCCCTGCTCCACCGGCCGGCGCCTGGGTCGAACCCCGTCTTGAGGGCGTGGCTCCAGTCGGTGGTGGGCGACTCACCGGTCAGTCGAGCCACCAGTAGGTCGGAGGCGTGCCAGGCGTGGGCCACTCCGGCGCCGCCGTGCTGTTCGAGCATGACGTCCCACCGCTCGGCCGCCGGGGCTCGTCGATCGTCATAGAGAAGGGACGGTCCGACGGGCTCGCCGTGGCCGTCGGCCAGCACGACCGTGCCCGATGTGGCCGAGACGGAGACGGCCACCACCTCGCCGTCCACGCCGGCGAGCGCCTCACGGAGGGCGTCCGACGCCGCCGGCCACCACGACCGCGCGTCCTGCTCGGAGAGGCCGGGCCGTGGCCGGGCGGGCGGGGACAGCGGTCTGGTGGCGCGGGTCACCACCCGCCCGTCGCCGGCGGCCACCGCCACGCGGACGTCGGCCGTGGCCAGATCGATGCCCACGACGAGCCGGGTGGAAGGGGACGAGGCCATCGCCGCCGGCCAGCCTACGATTGCCGGCCATGTCCCCCGAGCCGCGAACGCCGTCGGAGCCGGAGTCGATCACCGGCTTCAAAGCCCTGGTGGAGCAGATCGTGGATCCTTCTCTGCCGGCTACGGGCCGCATCGCCGCCACCAACGCGGCCAGGAGCTTCCTCGAGGCCATCACCCGCAACCTGGTCGCCGAGGCCCGCCAGGGCGGCACGAGCTGGCAGGAGATCGCCGACCTTTTCGTGACCAGCGAGCGCAACGTCAAGGCCCGCTTCGGCGACCTGCACGACTACGGGGACAACGACGACTGAGTTCCACGGCGGCTCTCCGCCGGAGGACGACAAGCGGGAGCGCCTCACCCAGCGGCTGCGTGACCTCCGGCGCCGGCTCGACCAGCCGCCGGAGGACAGCGACCTCTGGGAGCTCGACCTCTACAGCTACGACGAGTCGCTCGTAGTCGCCGCCGACCTGCTCGACGTCGAGGTGCCGAAGGGGGCGCGGGATGAGATGAGCGGCGAGCAGCGCCAGGTGCTGGAGGACCGCTTGAGATCTGCCGGCCTGGACGTGCGGGACTAGGGTCCCTGGCGCTCCACCTGGTGCAGCGGTGACGGCGTGATCTCGCTGGTGGTGAGCAGGGCGCGCCCGTCCAGCCGGTACGCGATCGCCTCGCCCTGGGCCCGGGGGCCGAGGTCCACAGGAGCCGGTCTCTGGCTCCACACGTCGTCGAACGGACCGGTCGCCGGCACCTCGAGCTCGTAGCCCCGGGCGTAGGTCGACAGGGCGACCCGCTTGGCGTCGGGGGCGATGTCGGCTCCGGTCACCTGCTCGAGGCCCCGGCTGCCACTTCCGAGCCGGACGGTGCCCACCTGCACCATGGTCGTCGGTCGAGACGGGTCGAGCGGCGCCGCCGCCTTGTACACCCGAGACGCCTGGGCGTCCTTGGTGATGACGTACACGTCACCCGTCGTGGGGTGGACGGCCAAGGCTTCGGCGTTGCGCGGCCCGTCGGGAAAGCGAAGGCGAAGGGCCTCCGACTGCGCCGTCGCCGCCGGCGCTGCCTTGGTCGGCACCGGCCCGCCACCACCTACCGCGGGCTCGGGAACGCGGTAGACGATGATCTCGGTGCGCTGGTCGAGGTTGTCACCGATGTCGCCGAGGTACAGGTACGGCTCGCCGGCGCGGGGGCCGGGGCCGGCGGCCATGTCCTCCCAGTCCCACGCCTCGGCGCCAGTGACCCGCCAGACGCCGCAGGAGGCACCCTTGAGGTCGAGGCAGTACACGAACGGCTCGTCGCCGGAGTCGTTGTGGGTCCACAGCAGCCCCGGGTTGCGCCGGGAGGCGGCCAGGCCGCTGCTCTCGTCGATGGCCGGATCGCTGACGACGCCCAGGACCGTGAACGGCCGGTAGCCGCGCTCGGGCGCAGGGGAGGCGCCGGCCGGTGCCTTGGTGCTCGGTGGCGCGCCGAGCGGATCGTCGCTCTCTGCCGATCCGCCGCTGCATGCTGCAGCGACCAGCAGCGCGCACGCGGCAGCCGCCCAACGACGGGCCACTACTTCTTGTTCTTGGTGAACCCGTGTTGCTGCAGCCACTCCTGCGCCAGCGCCTCGGGATCGGTCTTGTCGATGCTTGCCCGCTTGTTGAGCTGGACGAGGTCGTCGGTGGTGAGCTGGGCCGAGAGCTGCTCGAGCGTGTCACGGATCCGGTCGTCGACCACGTCCTTGCGTATGACGGGGATGATGTTGTCGACGGGCTGCAGCTTCTTGTCATCCTCGAGCACGACAAGGCCGCGGGCCGCCACCGCGCCGTCGCTGGAGAAGACCAGGCCGACGTCGATGTCGCCGGCGGCCAGGGCGTCCATGGTCTTGGGGCCACCCGAGTCGAGGACGCGGAAGTTCTCGAACTTCAGCCCGTAGGCCTTCTCGAGCCCCGGCTGGCAGAACGGCCGGGTGGGGCACTCTGAACCGGCCCCCAACGTCAGCTGCGAGGCCATGGCCGGAGTGATGTCCGACAGCTTCTTCAGCTTCAGCCGGTCGGCGGTCGTCTTCGTGACCGCGAAGGCGTTCTGATCTGCAGCGGCCGACGGCGTCAGCGCGGTCAGCCCCATGGGTTCGAGGCGGCTGCGGAGCTTCTCGACGGTGTTCTCGAGGTTGCCTGTGGCTTCCCCGGAATCCTTGTTCACGAACTCGAGAAGCGTGCCGACGTACTCGGGCACCAGGTCGATCCCGTTGTCGGCGCCGCCCTTGGCGAGGGCGGCGAAGTAGATCGCCCGCTGCCCGAGGCTCTTGCGCAGCGTGACCTGGTAGCCCTCGCTCCGAAGGGCGCCGGCGTACATGTTGGCCACGATCAGCCCCTCAGCAAACGGAGCGGAGCCGACGACGACTGTCTTGGCCGACCTGTTGGAACGGCTGCCGGCGTCGGATCCGCAGCCCACGGCGACGACGGATCCCAGGCACAGCGTCGCCACGGCACGCGCCGGGACCGACTTCAGGAGCAGGCGTCCGAGGCCACCCCACGCGGTCACCGCGGCAAGGCTAGCCGTGGCCACCTCCCCAGGGCCCTCGAGGGCCCTGGGGTACCCTCCCCGACATGGCTGACCTACAGGCCCAGATCACCGAGCTCTGGGACCGCCGCACCGAGCTGACTCCCGACGACCACGACGCCCTGGCGGTGGTCCGTGAGGCCGTCGCCCTCCTGGAGTCGGGTGAGGCCCGGGTCGCAGAGGTGGACGAGCGGACCGGCGAGGTCGTGGTTCACATCTGGTTGAAGCAGGCGATCCTCCTGCTGTTCCGCCTGTCCGCTCTGGAGACGATGGAGCTTGGCCCCTTCGAGTTCGCCGACCGCATCCCGCTCAAGCGGGGCTGGGTCGAGGCCGGCGTGCGTGTCGTGCCGGGGGCGTCGGCGCGATGGGGCTCGTTCATCGATCGGGGCGCCGTCCTCATGCCCAGCTACGTCAACATCGGCGCCAGAGTCGGCGCGGGCACTATGGTCGATACGTGGGCGACGGTCGGCTCGTGCGCCCAGGTGGGCTCCAACGTCCACCTCTCCGGCGGTGTGGGCATCGGCGGTGTGCTGGAGCCGCCCCAGGCCGCACCGGTCATGATCGGCGACGACTGCCTCATCGGCAGCCGCTGCATGGTCACGGAGGGGGCCCGGGTCGGCCACGGGTCCGTGCTCGGCGCGGGTCTCATCCTCAGTCGGTCGATCCCCGTGATCGACGCCGAGACCGGCGAGGAGCTCGGCCGCGGCGAGGTCCCGCCGTGGAGCGTCGCCGTGACGGCCACCCGGCCGCGTTCGTACCCCGGCGGCGAGTTCGGGCTGCCGTGCGCCCTGGTCATCCGCCGCCTCGTCGAAGGCGAGCGCCACGACAAGGGCCGGCTCGAGTCACTGCTCCGCCAGCACGGCGCCTCCGGCGCGTGAGGTGATCGACCTTCTCAAGCTGACGGCCGAGCTGGTCGATATCCCCTCCGTGAGCCACCACGAGGGGGCGGTCGCCGACCACCTCCAGGCCGTGCTCGAGCCCGTGCCGTGGCTGTCGGTGACGCGTGTCGGTGACAACCTCGTGGCCCGGACCTCACTCGGGCGCTCCTCCCGGTTCGTGCTGGCCGGCCACACCGACACCGTCCCGCCGAACGGCAACGAGCGGGCCCGGATCGAGGGCGACGTCCTCTGGGGCATCGGGTCCTGCGACATGAAGAGCGGCGTCGCCGTGCTCGCCGAGCTGGCCCGGACCGTGGCCGAGCCCGCCGTGGACACCACCTATGTGTTCTACGCGTGCGAGGAAGTCGACGCCAAGCACAACGGCATCGAGCGGCTCTTCCGTGAGCGCCCCGACCTGCTGGAGGGCGACGCCGCCCTGCTGGCCGAGCCCACCTCGGCGCGGGTGGAGGCCGGCTGTCAAGGGACCATGCGGGCCGAGGTCACGATGGCCGGTGAGCGGGCCCACACCGCCCGGGCGTGGATGGGCCGCAACGCCATCCACCGGCTGGCCCCTGTCCTGGCTGCGGTGGCCGCGTACGAGGGGCGCCAGGTCACTATCGACGGCTGTCACTTCCGCGAGGGCCTCCAAGTCGTGCGCGTCGCCGGCGGGGTGGCCGACAACGTGGTCCCCGACCGGGCGACGCTGACCTTGAACCACCGGTTCGCCCCCGACCGAACGCCGGCCGAAGCGGAGGCGCACGTACGCGCCGTGGTCGGTGAGGTGGACGGCTTCGAGGTGGTCGACATGGCCGTGGCCGCGCCGCCGGCGCTGGGCCACCCGCTGCTGCAGGCGGTGCTGGCGGCCAGTGGCGGCGTGGCCTACGGCAAGCTCGGCTGGACCGATGTGGCCCGCTTCGCCACCCGCGGCGTGCCGGCCACCAACTTCGGCCCGGGCGACCCGAGCCTCGCCCACAGCGCTGGGGAGCAGGTGACGCGCGCAGACCTCGAAACGGTCTACGACGTCCTGCGGACGGTCCTCGAGCGGCGGTGACGGGGATGCGACGGCTACTGGTCGTTGTCGTGGCGGTCGTGGCCCTCGTCTCCGGGCTGGCCGGCCCGGCGTCGGCGACGAACGACACGCTCTTCGGCCGCCAGTGGGCACTGGCCCAGATCGGCGCCCCCCAGGCGTGGGCGAAGTCGACCGGCGCCGGCATCACCATCGGCATCGTCGACACGGGCGTCGACCTCAGCCACCCCGACCTCGCCGGCAAGATCGTGGCCACCGCCGACTGCGTGGGTCATCCGTGCGTTGCCGGCGGGGGCCAGGACACCCACGGCCACGGCACGATCGTCAGCGGCATCGCCGCCGCGGTGACGAGCAACGGAAAGGGGGTGGCCGGCGTGGCGCCCGACGCCCGCCTGGCCGTGGCCAAGGTGCTCGACAGCCGTGGCGAGGGGCGGGCGGAGGACATCAACAACGGGATCCGGTGGGTGGTCGACAGCGGCGCCAAGGTGGTGAACCTGAGCCTGGGCGACCCGAACTTCCTGGTCTCCGGCGTGCTGGGATCGCCGCTGAAGACCGGCATCGAGTACGCGTGGAGCAAGGGCGCGGTGCCGGTGCTGGCGTCGGGCAACTTCGCCACGGGCGTCGGCGACCTCGGCACCGAGAGCTTCGGCAACCTCAACGCCCTCGTCGTCGGCGCCACCGATCGCGCCGGCAACGTGCCCGCCTATTCGAGCGCGGTGGGCAACGCCAGATGGGGCCTCGTCGCCCCCGGCGGCGCCGGTTCCGGCGGCGCGGACAGCAACGTGATCTCCACCTTCCCGATCGCCTCCGGCGGAAGCGGCTACGCCTCGGCTTCGGGAACGTCGATGGCCGCCCCCCACGTGGCCGGCGCCGTGGCTCTCCTGCTGGCGCAGGGCATGGCTCCGGCCGCCGCGGTGAACCACCTGCTGGGCACGCTCGACAAGGTCTCGTGTGGCCGGGGCTGCCAGGGCCGCCTCAACGTGGCCAGTGCAGTCGGTGCCGCGGCCAACGCCGCCGCGCCGTCGGCGCCTCCGTCGGGGTCGGCCATCGCCCGCGCCGCGAGCGGCCCCGCGACCACGGCGCCCAGAGCGACGACCACACGGCCGCCGGCCAACCCGGCGACGACCACCACCTCGGTCGCCGTCCCTGCGCGGGAGGCCCAGGCCGCCGAGCCGCCACAGCTGGCCATGCCGGTGGCCGTGCCGCTGCCTGCGGGCTCGGCATCGCCGCCCGTCCGCGGTCCGGCCGGCCTTGCTGCCGCGCTCCTCGTGGTGATCATGGGTGGCGCGGTGGTGGCCACCTGGGCCCGCCGGCTCCCCAACTGAGGCACCTCGTCGTCAGAGCCGGCGGACCACGGTGACCACCTTGCCGTAGACCGTCACGTCGGCGGGGTCGAACTCCATGGGTTCCAGGCGGGCGTTGGCGGGAACGAGGACGATCTTGCTCCCCTTGCGGATGAAGGTCTTCACCGTGCCCTCCTCGCCGGGTATGCCGGCCACCACCACGTCGCCCTTGCGCACCTCGGCGTCCTGGCGGACGACCACGAGGTCACCATCGAGGATGCCGGCGTCGATCATGGAGTCGCCCCGTACGCGCACCATGAACACAGGCCCGTCACCGGTGAAGTCGGCCGGTAGCGGTAGCAGCTCCTCCACGTTCTCCTGGGCCAGGACGTCGGTGCCGGCGGCGACATCGCCGACCAGGGGGACGTGGCGAGCCGGCCGGCGCTCGCCCGACGCACCCGATCCCGGGTCGTAGCGGACCTCGATGGCCCGCGGCTTGGTGGGGTCGCGGCGCAGGTAACCGAGGCGCTGGAGGGTGGCCAGGTGGGCGTGCACGGTGGACGTGGACGTGAGGCCGACCGCCTCGCCGATCTCGCGGACCGACGGCGGATAGCCCCGGTCCCGGGTCTCCGACTCGATGAAGTTGAGGATCCCTCGCTGGCGGTCGGTCAGGTTGGAGGTCACTGGCACACGATAGGACGGAAGGCGTCGGGATGCAAACATACGTTCGAATTCGCTCTTGACGTCGAACGAGCGTTCGTGGGACTGTTGCCCCGTACACGAACGCTTGTTCCCGAAGGAGGGCACCGATGGTTGCCGTCGCCCATGCTTCGCCGCCCGAGGTGCAGCGGCTGGTGGTCGTGCGTACCGCCCCGCGGCTCGCACCCGTGCCTGCTCGCCGGCCGGCGCCCGTGGTTTACCGCCGGCGGCGCGCCGTGGCGCTGCTGGTCGTGGTGAGCGTGGCCGCCGTCCTCGTCCTCGCCGTCGGCGGGCTCCGGGCGTCGTTCGGAGGTGCTCCCCTCATCGCCTCCGAACGCCCCGGGGCGCCGGCGGCGGTCTACGTCGTCCAGCCGGGCGACACCTTCTGGGAGATCGCCCGCCGGCTCGACCGGGGCGGCGACCCTCGCCCGCTCGTCGCCCGTCTGGTGGCGGCCCATGGCAGCGCGGTCCTGGTCCCGGGCGAGCGGCTGGCGCTGCCGGCCGCCTGATCGCGGCGTCCAGGCCACGGTGCCCGGCGGGCCGTGTCCGCGGCCTCAGGGCTACCGTCAGGGCATGCGTTGCCCTTCCTGCGCCGCCTTCGACGACAAGGTGGTCGACTCGCGCCTCGCCGACGACGGTCTGGCCATCCGCCGGCGGCGGGAGTGCCTGGGGTGCGGCCGGCGGTTCACCACCTTCGAGCGCATCGACGAGGTGGCCCTGGTCGTCGTGAAGCGGTCGGGGTCCCGCGAGCCGTTCCGGCGCAGCAAGATCGTTGCCGGCGTGCGGGCCGCGGCGAAGAACCGTCCCGTCAGCGCCGAGCAGCTCGAGGGTCTGGCCGGCGACGTCGAAGAGGCCCTCCGCCTGGAGGGATCCGAGGCCAGCAGCGCCCGGGTGGGCGCCATCGTCCTCGAGCGCCTGCGGGCGCTCGACGAGGTCGCCTACGTGCGCTTCGCCAGCGTCTACAAGGGCTTCGACGACCCCGGTGACTTCGAGCGGGAGGTGCTGACCCTCGCCCAGGGCGAGCCGCCGCCCGTCCCTCCACCGCCGGCCGACTGAAGTCCACAGGGTTGGCCCCCTATCCGTCCACAGGCCGGTGTGCGTACGGTCGGGCGGGCGGGGGAACGGTTGTTGACACGGTAGAATGACGGTGATGTAATTCCTTCCCCCTGGGGGCGGAGACGGGCAGCGACCACAACATCTTGTGGTTGGCCGCGCCTTGCCGTCCTCAGACCAAATCGACCAGGGAGGCAGGCCGTATGGCTATGGCGCCGGAGCAGACGGGGATCGGCATCCGCCGGCACTTCACCACCGAGGGGGTCGACCCCTACGACGAGGTGGTCTGGGAGCGGCGCGACGCCCGCATCACCAACTACCGCGACGGCGTGGTGGCCTTCGAACAGCTCGGCGTCGAGTTCCCCGCGGGCTGGTCGCTGAACGCGACCAACATCGTCGCCCAGAAGTACTTCCGGGGCACGCTGGGCTCCCCGGAGCGTGAGCACTCGCTGCGCCAGGTCATCGACCGGGTGGCCGACACGATCACAGCATGGGGGGCCAAGGACGGGTACTTCGTCGACGACACCGAGGCCGAGGCCTTCCGGGCCGAGCTGAAGCACCTCGTCGTCAACCAGAAGGTGGCGTTCAACTCGCCCGTGTGGTTCAACATCGGCGTGAAGGGCGAGCCCCAACAAGCGTCGGCGTGTTTCATCCTGGCCGTCGACGACACCATGAGGTCCATCCTCAACTGGTACGTCGAGGAAGGCACGATCTTCAAGGGCGGATCGGGATCGGGCATCAACCTGTCCAACATTCGCTCGTCGTACGAGTACCTGAAGGGCGGCGGCACGGCGTCGGGCCCGGTCAGCTTCATGCGCGGCGCCGATGCCTCCGCGGGCACGATCAAGTCGGGCGGCAAGACCAGGCGTGCAGCCAAGATGGTGATCCTCAACGCCGACCACCCCGACATCGAGGACTTCATCTGGTGCAAGGCCGTCGAGGAGCGCAAGGCCCGCGTGCTGCGCGACGCCGGCTTCGACATGGACCTCGACGGCAAGGACAGCCACTCCACCCAGTACCAGAACGCCAACAACTCGGTCCGGGTCACCGACGAGTTCATGCAGGCCGTCGTCGACGACGCCGACTGGCACCTACGGGCGGTCACCACCGGCGAGCCCGTCCGCACGGTCAAGGCTCGCCAGCTCTTCCGCCAGATCGCCGAGGCCACGTGGGAGTGCGCCGACCCCGGCATGCAGTTCGACACCACGATCAACCGCTGGCACACGGCAGCCAACACCGGGCGGATCAACGGTTCTAATCCGTGTTTCACCGCGGACTCCCTCGTCCACACCGACAAGGGGCTGATCCGGTTCGACGAGCTCTTCGACCGCGCTCGGCAGGGCGAGTCGTTCGGCGTCTACACCCATGACGCCACGAGCCCGAAGGCACCGCGCCAGTCGCTGGAGATCACCTCGCCGGAGGCGTTCATGATCACCGGCACGAACGAGATCGTCCGCCTGCGGTTCAGCAACGGCATGCAGCTTCGCTGTACGCCGAGTCACAAGATCTTCACGCTGAACCGCGGGTACGTCCCCGCCTCCGACTTGACCTCCGATGACGACGTCAAGGTTCTTGATCTACCCGCGCCGGCAGTGGTTGCCGACCTCCGGTTGCCGGTCTCGACCGACGTCCGCACCTACGCCATCAACGGCGATCGGTCGCGATCGTTGCGGCTGCCTGAGAAATGGACACCAGAGTTTGCTCACTACCTCGGTTGGTTGGTCGGCGACGGCTGCATCGCGGGCGACGTCGTGACCACCGTCTACGGCGGGGGCGGCGATCGGAGCGACGTGCTCCCTGCACACGCGCAGCTACTGGCGTGGATGAACGGCGACCGCGAACCGACCCCGTCGGTGCAGGCCGACGGAACGGTCCAGCTGCGTCAGAGCCGACGGGTGGTTGCCCGTTTCCTGGAGGCTCTTGGTGTGACCAAGACCAAGGCGGCGGCCAAGACGGTGCCGTGGGCGATCCAGCAGGCGCCCCCGGGGGCCCTCGCCGCGTTCCTTCGCGGGCTGTTTGACGCCGATGGGTGCGTGTATGACGGAGCCAAGAGCCCTTACGTCGGCTTGGGGTCTGCGTCGAAGGAGCTGCTCCGGGGCGTCCAGCGCCTGCTGACGACACTCGGCATCTCCAGCCGGATCTGTGAAGGTCGCCCTGGAGGAGACGAGGCGTTCACCCATGTCCGCGAGGACGGCACGTTGGCGATCTACGAGTCGAGTCCCTCGTACGACCTTCGAATCGCTGACGGTGGCATCACGGCGTTCGCTGAGACGATCGGCTTCTCGATCGAGGCGAAGGCCGACAAGCTGGCTGGCCTGATCGCCGAGCACAGGTTCCACAAGACCGAGGCAAGGGTGCACTTGACCGACCGCGTCGATGACGGTGTCGAGCTGACCTACAACCTGAGCGAGCCGCGCAACCACTCCTACATCGTGAACGGCGTCGTGGTCCGCAACTGCAGTGAGTACATGCACCTGGACAACTCGGCGTGCAACCTGGCCAGCCTCAACCTGCTCAAGTTCCTGGGCGAGGACGGCCGGTTCGACGTCGAGGGGTTCAAGGCCGCGGTCGAGGTCGTGTTCACCGCCCAGGAGATCCTCGTCGGCAACGCCGATTACCCCACCGAGAAGATCGGTGAGAACGCCCGCCGTTTCCGCCAGCTCGGCCTGGGCTACGCCAACCTCGGGGCCATGCTCATGGCCCTGGGCCTGGCCTATGACTCCGACGCCGGCCGCACCTGGGCCGCCGCCATCACCTCGCTCATGACCGGCCATGCCTACGCAACGTCGGCCCGCACCGCCGCTCGCATGGGGCCCTTCGCCGGCTACAGCGAGAACCGCGAGCCCATGAACCGGGTGCTGCGCATGCACCGCGACGAGGCCCGCACGATCGACGACAGCCTGGCCACCCGTGAACTGGTCAGCGCCGCCCAGGAGGCGTGGGACGACGCAGTGGACTGGGCCGAAGACTGGGGCGTCCGCAACTCCCAGGCCAGTGTTCTGGCGCCCACCGGTTGCCTCGTGGGCGGCTCCATCGTCGCCACCGAGCGTGGCCTTGTCCGCCTGGCCAGCCTCGGCGACCCCGACGGTGCGCAGTGGCAGGATCTCGGCGTCCAGGTCGCCACTGACGACGGCCCGCGCAAGGCCACCAAGTTCTACGTGAACGGTCTGCAGCCGGTCGTCAACGTCGACACCGGCCGTGGGTACCGCATCCAAGGCACGACGCAGCACCGCGTGAAGGTGGTCGACGAGGCCACCGGCGCCTGGGGTTGGAAGCGCTTCAGTGACATCGCCGCCGGCGACCTGGTCCCGTTGGCGCTTCGCCAGCTCGTCGGTGCGCCGCAGGTCGTCCCGCTGCCGCCGCTCCCCGAGGCCTACTGGACCGGTGAGCACGACGTCGAGGCTCCGCGGACGATGTCGGCCGAGCTGGCCGAGGTCATCGGCTATTTCATGGGCGACGGCTCCCTCCACCCCCGGGGACTCCGGTTCTGCGTCGCCGAGCCCGACTTCGACGTCGTCGAGCGGCTCGAGCAGCTGGCCAAAGAGGTGTTCAACCTGGCGGCGACGGTCACCCCGAAGCAGGGCTACACCGAGGTGGCGTTCACGTCGGTCCGCCTCACCCTGTGGTGGGAGGCCTGCGGCCTCGCCAAGCAGCGCCCGACCGAGGGCCACACGGGCAAGGGCTACACCGCGCACGTCCCTGACGCCGTGCTCCACAGCAACGACCCCGAGGTGTACCGGGCGTTCCTGCGCGGCCTGTTCGAGGCTGACGGTACGGTCACTGCAGGCGTCCCTTCGTTCTCCAGCACGTCGCTCGCCTTTGCCTCCGACGTCCAGAGCGTCCTCCTGGCCCTCGGCTACCCGACGACCCGCAGGGTCGAAGTCGCTCGCACCGGCTGGGGCCAGGCGCCGACCGCCGTCCTGCGCCTTCTCGATTCGGCCTACGCCGGGCGCTGGTCGGCCGAGATCGGCTTCATGGGCGGGCGCAAGGACGCCGCGGTTGCCGCGGGCGACGCCACCCAGGCGGGTCGCCTCGACTACATCCCCGTGACGCGCGCCATGGTCGACCGGTTGGCGCCGGCCGACGACCGGCTACGCAAAGCGCTGCTCATGGAGCTGTCGCGGCGCCGAGTGTCCCGCCGGATCGCCACTGAGCTCTTCGAGCGCACCGCCGATGCCGAGCTCGGCCACCTCCTGTCCTTCTTCTACGACCGGGTGAGCTCGGCCGAGCTCGGCGACGAGGAGCTCACGTTCGACCTCTCCGTGCCTGACAACGTCACGTACGTGGCCAACGGGTTCATCAGCCACAACACCATCGGGCTGATGATGGACTGCGACACCACCGGCATCGAGCCCGACCTCGGCCTGTGCAAGACCAAGAAGCTGGTCGGCGGGGGCACCATGTCGATCGTCAACCAGACGGTGCCTCGAGCTCTGCGCCGGCTGGGCTACTCACCTCGCCAGGTCGACGACATCGTCGCCTACATCGACGAGCACAAGACCATCCTCGGCGCCCCCCACATCGCCTCCGACCACCTCGATGTGTTCGCCTGCTCGATGGGCGACAACGTCATCCACTACCTCGGCCACGTGCGCATGATGGCGGCCGTCCAGCCGTGGATCAGCGGGGCCATCTCCAAGACGATCAACATGCCCGAGTCGGCCACCGTCGAGGAGATGGAGCAGCTCCACATCGACGCCTGGCGCATGGGGCTCAAGGCCGTCGCCGTGTACCGCGACAACTGCAAGGTGGCCCAGCCGCTGTCCACCACCAAGAAGGACGGCGCCACCACGCCGGTCGTCCAACCGATCATCGTCAAGCAGCCTGAGCGCCAGCGCCTGCCCCGCATGCGCAACTCCAAGACGTTCTCCTTCCGGGTGGCCGACTGCCACGGCTACGTCACCGTCGGCGAGTACGACGACGGGCGGCCGGGCGAGATCTTCCTGCGGGTGGCCAAGCAGGGCTCCACGCTCGCCGGCATCATGGACGCCTTCGCCATCTCGGTCAGCCACGGCCTGCAGTACGGCGTGCCCCTGAAGGCCTTCGTCGACATGTACACCAACATGCGCTTCGAGCCGGCCGGCATCACCGACGATGTCGAGATTCGTTTCGCCAGCTCCCTCGTCGACTACATCTTCCGTCGGCTGGCGGTGGAGTACCTGCCGCCGGAGGAGCGGGCCGAGCTCGGCATCCTCACCGTCGAAGAGCGCATGCAGCCCACCCTGCCCGGCGTCGAGGAGCAGACCACGCCCACCCGCACCGGGTCCGAGGTGGTCCCCGACCCGGCGGCCCACCGGGCGCCGGCGCCCCAGCTCCCCATGAGCCCCGCCGCCTCCGACGCCCCGTACTGCTACGTGTGCGGCGTGGTCATGCAGCGGGCCGGCGCCTGCTTCGTCTGCACGGGGTGCGGTACGACGAGCGGCTGCTCCTGACGATGTCGAGCGAATGACTTGCCGGGCGGGCGCAAGAAGCCCGGCCCGGCAGTCGTTCGACGAAGAGACGAACCGCTGCGCCTGATCCGCGTAGCGTGCGGTGATGTTCCGTTTCGAGGGGCCGGCCGACCACCGGCGCATCCGGGACACTCTGACCGCCGGCGGCTACGACGACCAAGGCGTCACCGAAGTTCTGGGCTTGAACCCGTCCACTCTCATCGCCAAGAAGCTCCCGCCGCTCCTGCGCCGGACGGCCGGCGGCTCCCCGCTGGAGACGTTGGTGCGCCTGTTCCTGCTCGGCGTGCGGGTGGGCCGCGCGCAGGCCACGGCCGCGCTCGGCCCCATGGACCTCGGCTGGTGGGCCGCCGGCGGGCTGGTCACGGTCCACGGCGACGAGGTGGAGGCGACGGTGCAGCTGTGCCCCTACCAGAGCCTGATCGTCGCCTTCGACTTCCACCGCCGGGGCGGTGGCCCACTCCCTCCGGAGCACGTGATGGGCATCGGCGCCAGCTCCCTGACCCTCGCCGGCCTGACCGTCCGCGGGCCCGACGGTTCGGCGCTCGACCTCGGCACCGGCAACGGCTTCCAGGCGTTCCTCGCCGCCCAGCACAGCGAGCGTGTGGTCGCCACCGATCGCAATCCCCGGGCGGTGGAGATGGCGGCCTTCAACGTCGAGCTCAACGACCTCGACGCCGTCGAATGCCGGGAGGGTGACCTGTTCGAGCCGGTCGCCGGCGAGACGTTCGACCTGATCGTCTCCAACCCGCCGTTCGTCGTCGCGCCCGACGACGGCCTCTACTTCCTGCACAGCGGGATGCAGGGCGACGAGGTGTGCCGGACGATCGCCCGCCGGGCGCCGCACCACCTGAGCGAGGGCGGGTACTGCCAGTTCTTGGCCAACTGGACCGCGGTGGCCGGCCAGGACTGGCGCGACCGCCTGGCCGGTTGGTTCGACGGTACGGGCTGCGACGCTCTCGTGCTGCGGCGGGGCACCAACGCGCCCGACGAGTACGCCGCCACCTGGATCGAGAGGGACGAGGGAGAGGCCTTCGAGCGGTCCTTCGACGCGTGGATGGACTACTACGCCGACCTCGGGGTGGAGTCGATCGACAGCGGCCTGGTGACCATGCGCCGCTCCGGCGGGGGCACCCCGTGGTTCCGCGCCGAGGACAGCCCCGACACGATGACGTTCCCCGCTGGCACCGACCTCCTCGGCCGCTTCGCCGCAGAAGACTTCCTCGCCGCCCACCCGGGCGACGACGCCCTGTTGGCCACTCGGTTCCGGCTGGCCTACGACGTCCGGCTCGACCAGCAGCTTGTCGCCGCGGACGGGGGATGGGCACTGCTCGGCAGCCAGTTGCGGCGGACCCACGGTCTGCACTGGTCGGGGGGCGTCGACGTCGACGGAGCCGCCCTGTTGGCCCGCTGCGACGGCACGGAGACCATGGGTGCCCTTCTCACCGATCTGGCCGAGTCGGTCGGGCCCGACGCGGGCGCGTCGCCGTCGGTATGGCCGGCCACGGTGCGCCGGCTGGTGGCGTGCGGCTTCCTCGTGCCCGTCCCCGGGTGCTGATGGCTCAGGACGCCCAGCGGCCCCAGTTGACCAGCTCGTCCAGCGGGATACGCGGCGACGACTCCTTCTTCTCCTCGGGTGGCGCCGGATGGCCGATGCCGACGCCCATGGGGGCCCGATGGTCGTCGGGGATCCCGAGCAGGTCGGCCACGGCGTCCTCGTCGTGGAAGGTGACGGGGCAGGAGGCCAGTCCGAGGCCATGGGCGGCCACCATCATGTTCTGGGCCATCCGGCCGAGGTCGAAGTCCTTGCCCCCCTCCCTGGGGACGACGAGCACCAGGATCACCGGGCACCCCGCCACCCAGTCGGCGAACTTGCCGCAGTCGCTCAGCTTCGCCCGGTCGCCGGCGTCGGTGACCACCACGATGCGGTTGAGCTGCTGGTTCTTGGCGCTGCCGGCCATGCGTCCGGCCTGGAGCACTTTCCGGAGACCGACATCGGAAACCGGCTCCTCGGAGAAACTACGGGTGTCGCGCTTGGCCACGATCGCGTCGTACACGTCCATCACGTCAGTTTGCCCGCGGCGAGGTCGCGGGTAGTCCCGCGAACCATGGGATCCCTGCATGAAACCAATCCGTCCCTTTGGGTCGGTACGACAGAAGCGACACAGTTCCACGAGCTCCACGGCGACCTGTCGGCGGACGTCGTGGTGGTCGGCGCCGGCATCGCCGGTCTGACGACGGCGGCGCTGCTCAAGGCCGACGGCCGTCGCGTCGTCGTCATCGACGCTGGGCGGGTGGCCGCGGGCGTCACCGGTTACACGACGGCGAAGCTGACCGTCCTGCACGGTCTGATCTTCGACGACCTCACCCAGGCGTTCGGAGAGGAGGGCGCTCGCAAGTACGCCGACGGAAACCTGGCGGGCATGGCGGTGGTGGCCGACCTGGCCGTGCGCCATGGCATCGAGTGCGACCTGGAGCGCCGGTCCGCCTACAGCTACACGACCGACCCGTCCATGGTCGACAAGGTGCGGGCCGAGGTGGAGGCCGCCCGACGGCTCGGATTGCCCGCCGACTTCACCACCGAGACAGACCTTCCCTATGCGGTCGAAGGCGCCGTCCGCGTCGCCGACCAGGCCCAGTTCCATCCGCGGAAGTACTGCATCGGGCTGGCTCGCGCCATCGACGGTGGGGGCAGCGCCGTCTACGAGATGACCAGGGCGACCTCGATCGACGACGAAGGCGAGCACTGCATCGTCGAGACCGACCACGGCACCATCACCGCCGGCTACGCCGTCCAGACCACCCACCTCCCGTTCTCCGACACGGGTGGCTTCTTCGCCCGGTCCCACCCCATGCGCAGCTACGTCCTCAGCGCCCGCCTCGACGGGCCGGTGCCCCAGGGCATGTACCTCTCGGTCGACAGTCCCACCCGGTCGGTGCGCTCGGCCCGGATGGACGGCGAGGAGGTGGTGATCCTCGGAGGCGAGGGCCACAAGGTCGGCCAGGACCCCGACACCCGCGAGCGCTACGCGGCGCTGGAGGAGTGGTCCCGGGCCGAGTTCCCGATTCGCTCGATCGACTACCGGTGGTCGGCGCAGGACTACACGCCCGTCGACCACGTGCCTTTCGTGGGGCCGGTGTCACCCGGTCGCGACCGGGTGCTCGTCGCCACTGGTTTCAAGAAGTGGGGGATGAGCAACGGCTCGGCGGCCGGCGTCATGCTGGCCGACCGGATCGCCGGTCGCGAGAACCCCTTCGCCGACTTCTTCGACACCAACCGGCTCAACCCCCGCCAGTCGGTGAAGGAGCTGGTGAAGGAGAACGCCAACGTGGTGAAGCGCTTCGTCGGCGACCGCCTGCGCACCGAGACCCGCTCAGTCGCCGACCTGGCGCCCGGGGAGGCCGCGGTGCTGGTCGAGGGCACCGAGCGCGTGGCCGTCTACCGTGACGAGGCCGGCGGCGTGCATGCGGTCTCGCCGGTGTGCACCCACATGGGCTGCACGGTCACCTGGAACACGGCGGAGACGACGTGGGACTGCCCGTGCCACGGATCGCGGTTCACCTGCGACGGCTCGGTAATCCAGGGGCCGGCGGTAAAGGACCTCGAGCGCAAGGAGGTCCAGGCGTAACGTTCGTCGGATGGCGGACGACCTTGCCGCAGCCGTACTGAAGCTCCTCCACGACAGCGACCGGCGCTGGCGGACGCTGCGCGCCGAGGGTGACCAGTGGGCCGATCCCGAGCGCAGCCGCGAGGCGTTCTTTCGCAGCGTGCCGGCGGGCAGCGTCGTGTCATCACGAGGTACACCCGGGCCCGCGGACCACGATCCGACGTGGAAGCTGTGGATGGCGCCGCCCCGCTTCAGGGCCGACTTCGGCGGGCCGCACCAGTCACGGACGCTGATCATCGGCGACGGCCGCCGGGTGGCGTTCTCACGTCCGGCGTCGGACCTCCTGGGTGTCACTGAGCAGCGAGACCAGAAGCCGCACGTCGGTCCGGCCAGCGAGCTGCTGGAGTCGGCCTCGCTGCTCAGCCTGGTTCATTTTGACTTCGTGGGCCGGCGCGGGTTCCTGGGGCGGGAGGTGTTGGCGGTGCGCGGCCGGCCGCGGCGTGACGCCGAACGTCGGGGCCCGAGGCTGTTCTTCGGAGCGGACGAGGTGGAGTTCGGCGTCGACGCCGAGCGCGGCGTCCTGCTCTGGATGGAGCACCGGCTCGACGGTCACCCCTACCGGCGGGTGGCCATGACGAGCGTGGGCTTCGACGAGGACCTCGACCCTGCGTTGTTCGAGTTTCCCGACGACCCCGAGGTTGCCCAGTCGTCGCTGCCCGTGCCGGGCGCAGCCCGCCGGCCGACGCCGCACCGCCAGCAAGGACCGCCCGACGGGGTGCTGGGGGAGCCCGTCGCCGGGTACACGGTCGTGGCCCGGACGGACACCATGGTCGTCGCCGCGGACAGGATCGTGGCCTACCCGACGGGCTTCGAGCTGGGCATCACCGTGCGGATCAACGACCGGCCGGCCCACGCCAGCTTCGACGACCGGCGCCAGCGGGCGTGGAGCGGCGTGTCCGCCTTCCCCGGTGAGTCGGTGCGGGTCAGCGTGGTGTTCGCCGACGGCCGGAGGGCGGTGGTCGACAACTTCACGTCGGGCCGGAGCGGCCCCCCGAGCGGGAACGCCGCGCCGGCGGGTGCTGTCCAACTCATCCCGATCCACGGGCACGGAAGCCAGAACCGGTTCGACCAGCGGTTCTGGATAGAGCCCCTCCCGCCTCGAGGGCCCCTCGGTGTGGTGGTCGAGTGGGAGCGCCGAGGATTGGCCGAGACGCGGGCCGACCTCGACGCCGGCGCCATCGTCGAGGCGGCGGCGAAAGCCGAGACGCTCTGGTGATGGGCGAGCGCATGATCTTCCGGGGTGGGCCCTTCGCCGAGCCCGACCCCCTGGCGCCGCGGGAGGCAGCGGCGGCGGCCATCGACTCCGTGCGGATGGCATGGGCCGCCGACCCTCGCCGCGTCCTGCACCTGGTGGCGCTCCAGACGATCGGCACCGCGGCGCGGGTCGCCCAGCTCCTCGCCAGCCGGGATGCGGTCGACGACGTGGTCGACGGGAGCCGTCGTGGCGTGCAGCTCGGCCGTCTGCTCGTGCTCGGCGGCCTCGGGGTGGCCTCCACCGTCGCCGGCCGGAGCGCGGGGGGCGGCTGGGGGAATCCCGCAGGCCAGGCCGTTGGTCGGCGGACCGAGGGCCGCATCCTCGACGTCGTCGCGTCCATGGAGCTGGCCGACGTGGAGGACCCGGCCTTCCAGGACCGCTTGCAGCGGGCACTGATGGGCGCCCAGCGCCAGTCGGCGCTCTTCAACAGCGCGCTCGAAGTGCCTCAGGGCGTGCTCGGCCTGGCCGGCGCCATGGGGGCCATGACGGCGAGGGACCGGGCACTGGTCCCGCTGGCGGTGGCCGGCTCGGTCCCGCGGTGGTACATCCTGCGCAAGCTCCAGGATCCGGAGATGGCGATGTGGGGACCGGGCCGGAGTCGCGACATGCGGCACGCGGGCATGGTCCGGCACCTGCTCACCGGCACGTCGGCGGCGCATGAGCTGCGGGCCTTCGATGCCACGCCATTTCTCCGCCAGCGCCACGAGGAGGCGGCTGACGCCATGGCCGCCTCCCAGGCCGAGATGCACCGGAAGAACGCCCGACGCCAGGTGTTCGGCGCGCTCTTGGCCCGGGCCGCAGAGGCGCCGGCGGCGACCCGGCTCCTGCTCCGGGTGACCAGGAAGGAGTCGTCGGTGGCCGACGCCGTCGCCGGCGGGCTGGCCGCCCGGAAGGCGGCGGGCGGCGTCCAGCACATCGTCGAGGCCCTGAACAGCATCTCCCGCACCGCAGGCGCCACCGCCGACGCCCGGGAGTTCATCCGGGACCCACCGGTGCGTCCGCTCGGCCGCAAGCCGCCGCGCGACTTCCGGCGCATCGTGGTCCGCGACCTGTGTTTCACCTACCCCGGCCGGGCGGCCCCGGTGCTCGACGGCGTGGACCTCGAGATCGGCAAGGGTGAGGTGGTGGCCCTGGTGGGGGAGAACGGCTCGGGCAAGACCACGCTGGCCAAGATCCTCTGCGGGCTGTACCAGCCGTCCAAGGGCACCATCGCCGAGCTGTTCGAGCTCCAGGCCCGTTCCTATCGCTGACCCCGCCGGCGGGAAGGCCTCAGGCTTGGGCGGCGGCGAGCTCGGCCCGCTCCTGGAGCAGGCCGACGACGAGGTCGCGCATCGAGAAGACGCCGACCAGCTGGTCGTTCTCGTCGACGACCACCAGATGGCGGAAGCCCTTGTCACGCATGACACGGGCGGCCTCGTGCAGCTCGAGGGTGGGGGCGACGGTCTTGAGCCCACGGGTGACACAGTCACCGACCGACATGCTCGGGATGTTGCCGCCGCGGGCGATGACCCGCAGGGCGTCACGGTCGGTGATGATTCCCGACGGCTTCCCGTCCTTGAGGACGACTGCGGAGCCGACACCGCGCTCCATCATCCAGATGGCTGCGTCGTTGAAGCTGTCTCCTTCCTCGACGGTCAGCACTGCCCGGGTGACGAGGGGTCCGATCTCCATGGCGGAGGACCTTAGCCAAGCGCGCCGCGTGTGGAAAGGATTGTGAATGTGAACACATTCACACGTGGGCTAGGATGGTCGGCGTGACGCTCGTACATCGGGTGCTGCACCCGAACCCCATCATCTCGCTGGAGGACCACGTGACCCGCGGAGGTGGGAAGGGGCTCACCGCAGCTTTGGAGATGACGCCTGAGGCGATCATCGAGCGGGTCCTGGCCTCCGGTCTCCGAGGCCGGGGCGGTGCGGGGTTCCCCGTCGGCCGCAAATGGCAGACGGTCAGCCAGAACCGGGTGATCGACACCCCCTCCGCCGTCATCGTCAACGCCGCGGAGGGAGAGCCCGGAACGTTCAAGGACCGCACCATCCTGCGCCGCAACCCCTACGTGGTGGTCGAGGGGGCGCTGATCGCGGCCCGGGCCGTCCAGGCCGACCTCGTCGTGTTCGGGATGAAGCGGTCGTTCTCCGGCGAGGTCGAGCGGGTGCGGGCCGCCATCGAGGAGATCGAGGACGCGGGCTGGAACGGCGACGTCACCCTGGAGGTCTTCGAGGGCCCCGACGAGTACCTCTACGGCGAGGAGAGCGCGCTGCTGGAGACCATCGACGGGCGCTTCCCGTTCCCCCGTGTCGTCCCCACCTTCCGCCGGGGTCTGCGAGAGGTCCCGGAGGACGCGCCCGTCGCCCCGGCGCTCGTGAACAACACCGAGTCGCTGGCCAACGTCCCCCGCATCGTGGCCCGCGGCCCCGAGTGGTTCCGCACCGTCGGCACCCCGGAGTCGCCGGGCACCATGGTCTGCACCGTGACCGGGTACACCCAGCGTCACGGCGTGGGGGAGGTCCTGATGGGCACGCCGCTGGGCGACGTCATCGAGGAGATCGGCGGCGGGCCCCTCCCCGGCCGGGAGATCAAGGCGGTGATGTCCGGCGTCGCCACCGGCATCATCCCCGGCGACCTGCTGGACACCCCTGTCACCTACGAGCACCTCGCCGCCATCGGGAGCGGGCTCGGCTCGGGCGCGTTCATCGTCTTCGACGACACCGTCGACATGACGGCGGTGGCCGCCGGCGCCGCCCGGTTCCTGGCCGTCGAGTCCTGCGGGCAGTGCTCGCCGTGCAAGCTCGACGGCGAGACCCTCACCGAGCGGCTGCTCAAGGTCACCGCGTCGGTGGCCACGGAGTTCGACATGAACGTCATCCGCAAGCGCATCGGCACGGTGGCCGACCGCTCGCGCTGCTACCTGGCCACCCAGCAGCAGGTGCTCCTCGACAGCCTGCTCAAGCACTTCCCCGAGGACTTCCAGGGCCACATCACCAACGCCATCGACCCCGTGGACTTCGAGCTCATCGCCGAGCTGATCGACATCCGGGGCGGGCGGGCCTACCTCGACGAGCGCCACCGCCAGAAGCAGTACGACTGGTCGTATGCCAAGAACGACTCCGGCACCGTGCCGGTCGAGCGCTTCGTCAACGCCGTCCCGAGCTGGCGGGTGTAGCCGGTCCTTCCCGCCACAACGGTGCGGTCAGGCCAGGCGTTCGAGGTCGTCGCCGGCGAGGAACCACAGCTCCACGCCATCGAGGAGGGCGCGGTAGCGGGCCAGCCACCGGGTGAGGATGTCCCAGTCCTCGCCGAAGACGAGGAAGCGGCGGTCGGCGTTGGGCACGTGGCCGACGATCAGCACCGCCTGGCCGATGGCCGCCGCCCTGTCCTCGTAGGACGGCCCGAGGCCCGCGAGCCACACCACGTCACCGACGATGCGGCCGTTGCCGGAGACCAGCTCGAAGGCCTCGGCCACCCCGCCCGGGAGCACAGCGTGGCGCCGCTGGAGGCTGGTGCCCCACCGGGCCGACAGCACCCGCCGGGCATGGGCGGGGAAGGTCGCCCGGCTGGACCCGGGCGCCGGCGGGGGCGCCGGCGTGACCGGCGTCCCGACGGCCACCGGTGGTGACGCCGCCACCGCCGACCGGGTCCCTCCGGCCATGTTCCTGACCACGAGTCCCTGGGCCTCCAGCTGTCGGCATGTCTCGGCGACCACCGGCCGGTGGACGCCAAGGGCGTCGGCCAGCTCGCCGTCGTCCAGGGAGGCGCCCTTGGTGGTCAGGTGCTCGACGATTCGTTCCCCCAGCGTTGGCACGGGCCAGAAGGTACGCCGCCGTCAGCCTCCCCGCACCACGACGAGGCGGTCGGCCCCCGACTCGGCGCCCCACACCTCGCCAGGGCGGCCGAGGATCTGGCGCACGTTGGCATTCGGGGCGTCGGACGGGAAGCTGCGGAACTGTTCGGTCTTGGGGTCGAACATGACCAGGGCGTTGGCGCCGAAGTCGCTCAGCCACACCCGGTCCTTCTCGTCGACGTACACGGCGTAGGCCTGGGGCCGGCTGCCCGGCAGCTTCCACTCCCGCCAGTTCCCGCTGGCCGGGTCGTAGACGCCCACCTGCCCTGCGGTCCACTCGCTCACCCACACCTTGCCGGCGGAGTCCGACCACACGCGCCGGGCCCCCTGGCGGGGGGTGGGCGGGTCGATCGGCGTCGCCACGCCGTTGGCGGTGTCGATGCGGGCGATGTGGCTGCCGGCCAGCGACGCGTAGAACACCTCGCCCTTGGGTGTCACCGTGATCCCGTACGGGCCGGCGCCCCGGGGGGCATCGAACACCTCGACCTCGCCCGACTGCGGGTCGACCCGCCCGTAGAACCCCGACTGGCCGGTGAACCACAGGATGCCGTCGCGCCCGAAGGCGGCGGTGTTCATGTTGACGTTGCGCGTGCCGGCGGGAAGGGGGAAGCGACGTACCTGGCGCGTCGCCCCGTCGACCCGGACGATGGCGTTGAGGCCGCCGTCGGTGACCCAGGCCGCGCCGTCGGGGCCGACGATGACACCGTGGGGGGCAGAGCCGTTGCCCAGGGGCACGTGCGTGGTCGCCCCCGTGGCCGGGTCGAGGCGGCCCAGCTCTCCGGTGGCCTGGGCGGTGTACCAGACCGAGCCGTCCGGCGCCGGCGCCACGTCGTGAGGACGCGAGCCCGCCGGCACCGCGTAGTACGCCACCCTGGGCTCGGCCGGCGCGGGCGCGGGCAGTGGGGTGACGTTCACGTTGGGTATGTCCGCCTCCCGGGGGGCGACGGCAACCGTCGTCGTCGGCTCCGAGGTGACGGCCCCGTCCGTGCCGGCGCGGCACGCCCCGGCGGCCAGGACGACGGCGAGGAGGCCTGCGCCCGGTCTCACAGCTCGGCGAGGAAGCGGGCGACGGCGGCGTTGAACTCGTCGGCGGCCTCGAGGTTCGACAGGTGCCCGGCCCGTGGCAGGACGGCGAGCTTCGAGCCCTTGATCCGCTCGTGCATCTCCCGGGCCACGTCGGGCGGCGACAGGGTGTCGTCCTCGCCGACGATGACGAGGGTGGGCACGGAAATGGTGGCCAGCTCCTCCGTGGAGTCGGGCCGGTGCTTCATGGCCTCCAGGGCGCCGATGAAGCCCATCGGGGGGTTGGCCATCAGCCGGCGGACCTGCTCGACCAGGTCGGGCCGGCTGTCCTTCGTGTGGTCCGAGAGCAGACCGGCGAGCAGCGTCTCGATCAGCGCCGTGGTGCCCACCCGGGCGACCTGGTCCTGCTGGTCGGTCCTCCGTTCGTACACGGCAGTGGTGTCGGCCTCCGCCCGGGTGTCGGCGAGGATCAGCGCGCTCACCCGCTCGGCGTACTGGCGGAGGAAGGCGAACGCGACGTAGCCGCCCATCGACAGCCCACCGAGGACCACCTGGTCCAGCCCGAGGCGGTCGAGCAACCCGGCCACCAGGTCGGCGTAGCCGAGCATCGTGTAGCGGTACATGCTTTCCGGGGCGTCGGAGCGGCCGAAGCCGAGAAGGTCGGGCGCCACCACCCGGCGGTCCGACGACAGGTGCTCGAGCTGCGGCGCCCACATGCCGGCGTGGAGCGGGAAGGCGTGCAGCAGGACCACGGCGGGCTCGCCGCTCCCCGCCTCGGAGTAATGGAGGCGGACCCCCTCGACCTCCACGAACGGCACGCCCTCACGGTAGACCCGTCGTACGCTGTCCTCGTGCGCGCGGGAGTCATCGCCCTGGTCGGGCTGCCGGGGGCGGGCAAGAGCACGCTCGCCGCGGCGCTGGCCGAGCGGTTGCCCGGCGCCCGGGTGCTCGACAAGGACAAGGTCCGCCACGTGCTGTTCGACCCCTGCGACTACACGTCGGCCGAGCGCGACGTGGTCTTCGCGGCCATGCTCGACGCCGCCCGGTACCACCTGGGCCGCGACCGGATCGTGATCTTCGACGGCTTGACCTTCTCCCGGCGCTCGCAGGTGGCGGCGGCCGAGGCGGTGGCCCACGACGCCGGTGGTTTCGTCGCGGTGATCGTCTGCGACGTGCCCCTCGACGTCGCCATCGCCCGCTGCGAGGCGGGGGGCGACGACCACCTGGCCGCCAACCGGGACGGCGAGCTGGTGCGCCGGGTGGCGGCGGAGATGGAGGAGCCGTCCGGCGACTACGTCACCCTGGACATGACCGGCGACCCGGCCCGGCTGGCCGAGCAGGCCCTGGCCTACGTGGAGGAGGCGGCGGGGGAGGGGTAGGTTGCCCCGATGGAGCACCCGTCCATCGCAGGCCCGCCGGGCATCATCGGCATCGACGAGCTGGTGGCGCCCGGCGCCGACATCCACCCGGGCGGCGCCGGGGCGCCGGCCGCTCTGTCGCCGGCACGCGGGCGGTGACCGCGGCCGTGGAGCGCTACCTGCTGCCCGAGCAGCCGGTCACGTCGTTGGACCAGTGGCAGGCGACGGGCGGCGGCCAGGCTCTGGACATCGCCCGTCGGCTCGGTCCTGACGACACCGTCGAGGAGCTGGATGCGGCCGGGCTGCGCGGCCGGGGCGGCGCGGGCTTCCCGACGGCGCGCAAGTGGGCCGGCGTGCGGTCCTCGCCGGGCACCCACTGCTACGTGGTGTGCAACGCGGCCGAGGGCGAGCCGTCGAGCTTCAAGGACCGGGCCCTGCTGCGGGCCAATCCGTACCAGGTGGTGGAGGGGCTGGCTGTCGCCGCCCTGACCATCGGCGCCCGTGAGGCGTACGTGGCCATCAAGCGCAGCTTCCGCCGGGAGACGGAGCGGCTGGTGTCTGCGCTGGAGGAGATGGAGGCGGCCGGCCTCGCCGGCGACGTCCCGATCAACGTGGTCGGCGGGCCCGACGAGTACCTCTTCGGCGAGGAGAAGGCGATGCTCGAGGTGATCGAGGGCAAGCCGCCGCTGCCCCGGCTACTGCCCCCCTACGAGCACGGCCTGTTCGCCACGGGGTCGCAGATGGGCTGGGAGGCCGTGCCCCGGGAGCCCGGTCACGGAGCGGCGCTAGACGTGTCGAACCCCACGCTGGTCAACAACGTGGAAACCCTGGCGAACGTCGCCCACATCATGGTCCGAGGCGCCGAGTGGTTCCGCGGCATGGGAACCGCAGCGTCACCCGGCCATGCCGTTGCCACTGTGGTGGGCGACGTCGTGCGGCCCGACGTGGCCGAGATCAACCTCGGCATGCCGCTGTCGGACCTGATCGACCAGGTCGGCGGCGGCGTACGGCGTGGCCGCCGGGTGAAGGCGGTGTTCTCCGGCATCTCGAACCGCGTGGTCACAGAGGACCAGCTCGCCACGCCGCTGACGTACGAGGACATGGCGGCCATCGGCACCGGCCTGGGCGCAGTCGGCTTCGCCGTCTACGACGACACCGCGTGCATGGTCGAGCTGGCGTTCCAGTACTCCCGCTTTCTCTGGATCGAGTCCTGCGGCCAGTGCCCACCGTGCAAGCTCGGGACGCAGGAGATCACCCACCGCCTCAACGAGATCGCGGCGTGCCGGGGGTCCGAGGAGGACGTCGCCGTGATCGGCGCCCGGCTGGGCAACGTCACCGACGGCAACCGGTGCTACCTCCCGGTCGAGGAGCAGCACGTCGTGGGGAGCATCCTGCGGGCCTTCCCCGAGGAGTTCGCCGCCCACCTCGACGGCAACTGCCCGAACCCCCGCACCGACCTCATCGCCCCCAAGATCGTGGACCTGGCCGACGGAACGGTGACCTACGACGAGCGCCACCCACGGAAGCGGCCCGACTGGACCTACGAGGACTGAGCCTCGGATTCGGCCCAGGCGTCCTCGAGCACCTGGAGCAGGATCTCGGGCGGTTGCGCGCCTGACACGCCGAGGCCGGCCATCACGAAGAACGGCACGCTTGTGATCCCGAGGTCCGCCGCCCGCCGCTCATCGGCGCGCACGTCGGCCGCGTAGGCGTCGTCAGCGAGCACGGCTCGAGCTTCGTCGGCCAGGAGCCCGGCGTCGGTCGCCGCCGCAACCAGCACATCGTGGTCGGCGATGGCGGCACCCTTGGTGAAGGTGGCACGGAACAGTCGTTCCTTCAGCTCGGCCTGCACGCCGCGGTCGGCCGCGAGGTGCAGGAGCCGGTGGGCGTCGAAGGTGTTGCCCGGCTTGGCCTTGTCGAAGCGCAGGACCACGCCGGCGCCAGCGCCGGCCTCGATCATGGTGTCGATCATGGCGTCGGCCTCCGCCATGGTGATGCGGTACTTCGCCATCAGGCGGTCGAGGTAGGGAGCCTCGAAGTACGGCGGCGCGGCGGCGTCGAGCTCGAAGGAACGCCACCGCACCTCGACCCCATCCCGGCGCTCGAACCGCGACAGGGCGACGTCGAACCGCCGCTTGCCGACGTAACACCACGGGCAGGCGATGTCGGACCAGATCTCCACCTTCACCGGCGGGCCCCGCCGGTGGTTCGACGCGCTAGGAGGCCGACTTCTTCTTGGCCGCCTTCTTCTTGCCGGCGGACTTGGCCTTCTTGGCGGCCGCGGCGTTCTTGCGGTCGGCCTCGCCGGCCGCCCACTCCTTGGTGGTCTGGTCCTCGACGTCGGCGTCCGCCGCGAGGCTCCGTACCGACTTGATGCCGTTCATGGCCGAAGCCTTGCTGTTGTACGCCTCGCTGGTCGCGACGATCTGGCCGTTCGTGGAGAGCAGCGAGAAGCGGAACTTCCCAGTAGTGCCCTTCTTGACGACGAACTTGCCCGGCATCAGGTCCCCCTTGTCGGAATACGGCCGAAACCGAAAAATACCAATCGCGCCGGCGGATTCCGCGGATACCCATCAGCGGCGCTTGCGGACCAGCCCGAAGACCCCTCGGACGACGGTGTTCACCATCGAGCGGCCCTCGCGAGACTTGAGGTAGCCGACGACGACATTGTCGTCCTCCTTCGCCTTCTTGGCCGGCTTGGGCGCGGGCGCCTCACGCGCCGCCGCCCGTTCGGGCCCGGCTGTTGCTTCCGCGGCGGCCGCCATGCGGGCGCCCAGCTTCTCTCGCGCCGACTCACGGTCGACCTCGGTGGCGTACTTCGACCACAGCGAGCTGTCGCGCGCCGCCCGGTCGACGGCGTCGGTCTCGATGGCGGCCATGAGCGACCGAGGCGGGCGGAGGCGGGTCCACGCCACCGGCGTCGGTGCCCCCCGTTCGGAGAGAATGGTGACCATCGCCTCGCCGGTGCCGAGCTGGGTCAGATCCTCCTCGAGGTCGTAGTCGTCGGTTTTCGGATACGTCGTCACCGCGGCCTTGAGGGCCTTGGCGTCGCGGGGGGTGAAGGCGCGCAACGCGTGCTGGACCCTGTTGCCGAGCTGGGCGAGGATGGCGCCTGGGACGTCGTCGGGCAGCTGGGTGACGAAGAACACGCCCACGCCCTTCGAGCGGATGAGGCGCACGGTCTGGGTCACCTGGTCGAGGAAGGCGTCGGACGCGTCGCTGAAGAGCAGATGGGCCTCGTCGAAGAAGAACACCAGCTTCGGCTTGTCGAGGTCGCCCACCTCGGGCAGGTCGTGGAACAGCTCGGCGAGGAGCCACATCAGGAACGTCGAGAACATCCGGGGCTTGTCCTGCACCGCGGCCAGCTCGAGGCAGGAGATCACGCCTTGGCCTTCGGGGGTGGTGCGGATGAGGTCGGCGACATGGAGCTCCGGCTCGCCGAAGAACGCCTCGCCGCCCTGGTCCTCGAGCTCGACGAGCTTGCGGAGAAGCACGCCCGTCGTCGCCGAGGACAGACCGCCGATGCCCTTGAGCTCCCCCTTGCCTTCGTCGCTGTCGAGGAACTTCAGCACCTCGCGCAGGTCGGCCAGGTCGAGGAGGGCCAGGCCGTTGTCATCGGCGTAGCGGAACACGAGGGACAGCGACGACGCCTGCGTCTCGTTGGCCTTCATCACCTTGGCGAGCAGCTGTGGGCCGAACTCCGAGATGGTCGCCCTCACCGGCACGCCGGGGCCGAGGCCACCGAGTGAGAGGAAGGTGACGGGGAAGCCGCTCGGGTTCCACTCGATGCCGAGGCCGGCGGCCCGCTTCGTGACGCCGTCGCTGGCCGCGCCCGGGCGGGCCAGGCCGGAGAGATCGCCCTTCATGTCGGCGGCAAAGACGGGTACGCCCATGGCCGAGAGCTGCTCGGCCATCAGCTGGAGGGTCTTGGTCTTGCCCGTGCCGGTGGCACCCGCGATGAGGCCGTGGCGGTTGCACATGGCCGCCGGGACCTGGACAACGGCGTCGCGGTGGATCTCGCCGGCGAGGATGGCGCGACCGAGCTCGAGTGCGGGCCCGTCGGCGGCATAGGCAGCGGCAATGCGCGATGCGAAGTCCGTCATAGGTGCAGGCTAGCGACCCGCCATGTCGCTCAAGAGGGCCTGTGCCGCGGCCCGTCCGGGCGTACCGGCGATGCCTCCGGTGGGGCCGGTGCCCGCGCCCGAGAGGTAGAGACCCGCCACGGGCGTGCGGTGGCGGCCGAGCTTGCGGGTGGGCCGGAAGAAGCCGAGCTGGTCCAGGCTGAGGTCGAGGTACATGGGGTGGGCGCCGGGCCACCGGCCGTCGCGCTCCATCTCGTCGGGGGTGTAGCTGGCCGTGCCCACGACGCTGGCCCGGAACCCGGGCGCCCGGTCCTCCACCGTCTCCAGGCACCGCTCGACGAACTCCTCGCGCCGCGCCGGCCAGCCACCTTCGACCCGTGACGGCGCCGCGGGGCAGGCGAGGTAGACGGTGTGGTGTCGTTCGGGCGCCAGCGTGTCGTCGATGGCCGAGGTGGTGAACGCGTACAGCGGCAGCGGGTCCGGGAGCCGGCGCGCCTCGGCGAGGGCCCAGCCCGTGGCCAGATCCTCCAGCCGGTCGACGTAGCTCTGCAGCCCGTTCCAGTCACCGGCCCGGGAGTTGGGATAGGGCGGGAGGCGGTCGGTGGCGACGTGGACGACGGCCTGCACGACGTTGCTCCGGCGGGCCGCGGACAGGTCCGCCCTTTCCGGGCCGCCGAGCGGGGGGTGGAGCAGCTGGAGCATCGCCGTCTTCGGGTCCATGGCCGTGATGACCGCGGCGGTCTCGATGCGCTCGTCGGCGTCGGTCACGACGGCCCGCACCCGGCGGTCGGGAACCTCAATGCGGGCAACGGCGGCGTTGCAGCGCAGCTCGCCGCCGAGGGACTCGAGGCGCCGGACCAGGGCGTTGGTCAGGCCCTGGGCCCCGCCTCGGGCGTGCCACTGGCCGAACAGGTGGTATGCCGCCTGCCACCACCCGTAGACGGCGCCGCCCGCCATCGACGGTCCGACGCCGGCGTGGGCTGCGAACGCGGCGATCGGCCCACGGGTGAGGTTGCTGGGCAGCCGGCGTTGGAGCAACGAGGCGTAGGGGCCGAGGGCGTCGGAGATCGTGGTCATCGGGCTGGGCCGCAGGGCGTTGACCAGGGCGGCCAGGCGGGTGGGCACGTCGCGCAGGGGCATCTCGCCCTGCACCGCCGGCAGGATGGTCCGGATCACCGGGACGGCCTTGGACATGAGGGTGCGATAGGCCTCGGCCTCGTCGCCGCTGTGCTCGGCGATGGAGTCGACGGTCGCCTCGATGGAGCGGTGGAAGCGGACGCGCCGGCCGTCAGCGAAGACGGCCACCGAGAAGGGATCCATCTGCAGGTAGTCGAGGCCGGCGCCGGCCAAGTCGAGCTGGCGGGGGATGGTCGTCATGTTGATGATGTTGTGGGCGACCGAGTGCAGGTCGAACCAGTAGCCCGGCACCGTCTCCTCGGTGCGTGACCCGCCGCCGGGGCGGTCGTTTCCCTCCAGCACGACGACGTCGCGGCCGGCGCGGGCGAGGTAGCAGGCGGCGACCAGGCCGTTGTGACCGGCGCCGACGACGACCGCGTCCCGGACCCCCATGGACCCCAGCATGGCAGCACGGCGGGGAACGGCTGTCGAAGACAGCGAGCCCGGTCGAACGGAGTCAGGCGGTAGCCAGGTGGACGGCGTCGGCCAGGGAGAGGCGGGCGCCGGCCGTGAAGGCGGCACGGAACCGATCCTCGCCCAGGGCGGCGCTGCACCCGGCGATGGTGTCGTTGCGGTCGGCGGCCTCGTGCGCCGGCAGGGGCGTGCCGATGGCCTGGCGGAGGGCGTCGGCCGCCCCCAAGAGGCGCGCCGCCCGGTCAGGACGGCCGTCGCCGACGGCGATGGCGCCCAGGCCCTCGAGCCACGTCGCCGTGCTGCCGGTCGACGGGATGTCGCCTTCCTCGGCGCCCGTGGGCATCGCCCGTCGGTAGAGGGCGTCCGCCCGAGCCGGGTCACCCTCGTCACGGGCCAGGCGCGCCAGGTGGAGCAGCGCGGCGGTGACGCAATGGCGGTCGTCCAGCTCGGTGGCCACGGTCAGCGCCTCCTCGAGGAGGGCGACCGCCGTGGCCGGGTCGCCGTCCAGGCGGGCGAGCTCGGCCAGCGCCGAGAGCGAGGCCGGCATGCCGGGCCGGTCGCCCACCCGCCGGCGCTCGGCCAGCCCCTGGCCGTGGAGGGTCCGGGCCGTGTCCCGGTCGCCCCGGGCGAGTGCCACCCGGCCCAGGGCGGTCAGTGAGTCGGCCACGCCCGAGCGGTCGCCCAGCTGCCGGCGCAGGCCGAGGCCCTCGGTGTGGAGGGCGTGAGAGGTGTCGAGGTCTCCCTGCTGCAGCACGAGGTCGCCGAGGTTGGCCAGGACCATGGCCGTACCGTGCCCGTCGCCGAGGCGCCGGCGGACGGAGAGGGCCTCCTCGTACATGGTCCGGGCGCCGGCGAGGTCACCCCCAGCGTGGGCCACCCAGCCGAGGTTGGTGAGGGAGGCGGCCACCACGTGAGGCTCGCCGAGGTCGCGGCCGATGGCCAAGCTCTCCTGGAACTGCGCTCGAGCTGCCGGGAGCTGGCCCTGCAGGGCGGCCAGGTTGCCCAGGCCGACGAGTGCCGCGGAAGTGCCGAGCCGGTCCTGGAGCCGGCGGCGTAGGACGAGGCTGTGCTCGTAGAGGCCCCGTGCCGCGTTGTAGTCGCCCTGGTGCTGTGCCAGGACCGCGGCCCAGTTGAGGGCGACGGCCCGCAGCCCGGGAAGGTCGCCGCCCCCGCCGGCGGCGAGGGCGGCCTCGAGCCATCCCCGTCCCTCGCTCAGGTGGCCCCGCACCTCCCAGAACCGGCCGAGGGCCGTGGCCAGGCGCAGAGCGGGCTCGGGATCCCCCCCCGAGGTCCCCCAGGCCAGGGCGACCCGAAGGTCGTCGTGCTCGGCCTCGAGGCGGTCGAGGGCGGCGGCCTGGTCCGGACCGTCGAGGGCCCGCTCGGCCGCCTCGGCCATGGCGACGGCGCGGTGCAGGTGGCGGGACCGCACTTCGGTGGCCTGGCCCGACTCGGCCAGGCGCTCGCGGGCGTAGTGGCGCATCGTCTCCAAGAGGCGGTAGCAGGTGTGCCCGCCGACGGCCGGGCGCTCGGCGACGACCAGCGACTTGTTGACCAGCCCGGTCAGCACGTCGAGGACGTCGTTGTCGCCAACCACCTCTTCGGCCGCCTCGAGGTCGAACGACGACCCGAAGACGGCGAGGCGGTCGAAGACCGTGCGCTCGGCCGGGGACAGGGCGTCGTAGGTCCAGTCGACCATGGCCCGCAGGGTCTGCTGGCGGGGTACGGCCGTGCGGGCCCCGCCGGAGAGGAGCCGGAAGCGGTCGTCGAGGCGGGCGGCGATCTCCTCGACGGACAGGGCGCTGGTGCGGGCGGCGGCGAGCTCGATGGCGAGGGGGATGTTGTCGAGGCGTTGGCAGAGGTGGGCCAGCGCCGGCATCGCCGTCTCCGTGACGGTGAAGTCGGGGCGCACGCCCTGGGCCCGCTCGGTGAACAGGGCCATGGCGCCCGCCGGCGAAAGAGAGGGCACGCGCCAGGTGGCTTCGCCGGGCACACCGAGCGGTTCCCGACTGGTGGCCAGGACGGTCACCCGGGGGCAGGATCGGAGCACGCCCTCGGCGAGGGCGGCGGCGGGGCCGACGAGGTGCTCGCAGTTGTCGAGAACGAGGAGCAGGTGGCGGGTGCGGAGGTGGGCGACCAGCGTGCCCGCCGGGCTCTGGCCGGTCTCCTCGCGAAGGCCGAGGGCGGTGAGAACCTGCTGGGGAAGGAGGTCGGGGTCGGCGAGGGGCGCCAGCTCGACCAGGTAGGCGCCGTCGGCAAAGTCGGTCGCCGCGTCGGCGGCCGCGGCCAGGGCCAGCCGGGTCTTGCCCACGCCGCCGGTGCCGGTGAGCGTCAGGAGCCGGGCGCCGACGAGCGCCTTCTCGATGGCGGCCAGCTCGTCGTCGCGCCCCACGAGCCTGGTGAGGGGCAGGGGGAGACTCGTCGTGACGTCGGCCGGCGCAGCCGACGGCTGCGGCTCCTCGCCGAGCAGCGCGACGTACGCGGCTTCAGTCGCCGGTGACGGGTTCACGCCCAGGTGGTCCGCCAGCGCCCGCCGGCAGCGCTCGTAGGCGCGCAGTGCCTCCCCACGGTTGCCGGCGCCGGCGTGGGACTCCATGAGCCGCAGGTGCGCCGACTCGCGAAAGGGCGCCGCCGATACCGCCTCGTCGGCCGCTCGGAGCGCGGCCGGCCAGTCCCCGGCCGCAGCGGCGGCGTCAGAGGCGGTCTCCAAGGCCCGGAGGTGAAGCTCACGCAGGTCGGCCTGGCGGTGCTCGACCCAGGCGCCGAGAGTCTCGGGGGCGAAGCCCTTGGCGGCGACGGCGGCCGCCCGCTCGGCGCGCGTCCGTGCCTCCTCCGCCCGGCCCTCGGCCAGGGCCTGCTGGGCGCGGGCCAGGTCGACGGGCACCAGCTCGACGTCGACGGTCGTGCCTTCGGGGAGCTGCAGCTGCCAGCACCCGTAGGCGCTGGTCAGCGCCTCGGCCGGGACGAGCCCGGCCGCACCCAGCAGCGCCCGCAGCCTGAGGGCCACACCCCGCAGGGACGTCTCCCATGAGCGCGGGAGATCGTCGCCCCACAGCACCTCCGCCAGCTCGTCCCGGGTGACGGGGCGGTGCCGCTCGGCGACCAGGTAGGCCAGCGCGGTGCGCCCGAGGCGGCCAAGACCGGAGGCGTCGAGGGTCACGCCGTCGGCCTCGACCGTCACGCGGCCGGCAAGGGCGATGTGGAGCACCTCACCACTCAACCACCGGCGTCGCTACTGCGGCGCCGGTCCGATCGCGTCGGGGCGGCTGAGGGCACTGCGCAGCAGTTCGGCGACGTGGGTCGCCCCGACCGCGGGGTCGACGGCATGGATCTGCCCCGTGCCGGCCAGTGCCCGAGCCCGCGCGTCGCAGGGCCGGCCGGCGCAGGCCGCGGCCAGCTGGTCGGCCACGCCGCCGGTGCGGGCCACGGCGATCACCAGGCGCCCGTCTCGGGCGTGGGCGTCGATCGCCTCCCATGCCGGCGGCCCGCCGGCCACGACCACGGCCACCGACCGGTTGCCGCCCGCGGCCGCGGTCGCCACCGCTGAGACCCACCGGGCCAGGCCGGCCCAGTGGTCGGCCGGCACGAGGACGAAGTGGCTGTGCTCGACCTCGAGGTCGTCGGTACCGACGCCGTCGGACGCGACACCCACCATCGGAAAACCGGCCTTCTTTCGCCGCCGCACCTGGCCCAGGGCCGCCGCCAGCCCCCCGGGAGAGCCGTCGCCGACCACGGTGGCGTCGACGGCCTCGGCCACGGCCACGACGACCTTCTCCAGGAGTGGCCCGAGGCGGGAGATCTGGGCGGGCCGTGACCCCGGCCCGACCGGGACGATGGTCGGCACGCCGGTGGTGAGGCCCATGGCCCGCAGGGCCCGGCCCAGGTCGACGTCGGGGTCGGCCCGGACGCCGAGCGCCGTATGGCCGTCGCTGAAGGAGATGGGAAAACGGGGGACGGTCAGGGGGGAGGAGCTCCACGGGGTCGTTGGTGCGATGCGGAGCGACGGATGAACGGTACGCGTGGCCAGTCGACTACCGCGAGTTCGTTCAGGTGGGCGCGACGGAGGGTCGACTTCTGAGAAGGAAGTTTGTATCCTGTCGCCGCTGGCGACAACCCGCGACGCTGATCAGCCGCGGAGGTCGGCCGGGGCCCGGCGGATGCGGTGCCAGATCGCGGCCGGTGTCTCGACGGGCGTGCGGCGTCGGTGTTCTCCCGGCGCTCGTGACGCCGCCCCGAACAGGGACTGTCTCGATCACGTTCCCTTATGGGCTGCCGTCCCCGTCGGCCGGTGCGTCGCCGTGGCCGTTGCCGTTGCGGTCCTCGGGCGGCGGCGGGGGCCGGCGGAAGGCCCGGCCGGCGAGCTCGGCCTCGGTGAGCTCCACCTCGACGAGGACGTCGCCCTGGGGCTCCACGCTGCGGTACCGGCCGTTGAGGAGCGGCAAGGGGATGTCGACCTTGGTGTGGCCCTTGTGGGCGGCCACGACGCGGTTGTGGTAGTCCTCGGCCAGGCGGTCGAACTCCGAGGTGCTGTACACCGTGCCGTCGATGAGGGTGCCTCGGCGGCCCTCGATGATGGCCCGGATGTCGTCGCCCGTGACGGTCTTGTGCGTCTCCAGGGCGTGGGCGACGGCCAGGACGGCCCGGCGGTTCTCCTTGAGGAGGCGCTCGGTGCGCTCCATGAGCTCGGCCAGCTTCTCCTCGATGCGCTCGCCGAGGCTGCCCTCGAGCAGATTGCTCTCGTCCTTCTCATCGCCCTTGCCGGGCCTGCCGCCCCCGCCGATGCCCACCTTCTGGGTCACGCCGTGGGAGGCGACGGTGGACCCCATGCCCCAATAGCCCTCCATCAGGGTGGCGATCTGGGTGGCCGTCTCCAGGTCGCCGGACACGCCGGAGGAGTTGTCACCGTCGAAGAACATCCGCTCGCCGACCAGGGACGCCAGGGAGACGATGATGTCGGCCTCGTACTCCGAGCGCCACCGGGTGAACTGGTCCTCAGGCGGGATCGAGGCGACCATCCCGAGGTAGGTACCGCCCTTCTCGATGGTCGCGATGTCGATGGTCATGTGCGCCCGTACCCGGTAGGCAGCCACTGCGTGGCAGGCCTCGTGGACGGCCACGGCGTGGCGCTCCCGCTCGATGTACTCGACGTCCTCCGGCGGGCCGAGGTCCTTGAGCTGCTTGGCCTTGACGACGTCGTTCCAGGTGATGGTGTCACGGCCGCTGCGGATGGCGTTGATCAGGGCCTCGTTGACGGTGTCCTTGATCGTGGCGCCGGTCGCGTAGGGCGTGATGGTGGCCAGCTTGTCGATGTCTTCCGCCGTGAGCTCGTGGCGGACCTTCTCCAGGTAGCCCTCGTACGTGCGGATCCGCCCCGGCTTGGACGGGTACCCCACCTTGTAGATGCGGTCGATGCGGCCGGGTCGGAGCAGGGCCTCGTCGAGGCTCTGAGGCATGTTGGTGGCCATCATGGTCAATATCCGGTACTTGGGCGGAGGCTTGGGCTTGAGCCCCAGCACCCGGCGCACGACCCTGTTCATGAAGCCCTTGGGCTTCTTGAGGCCGGACATCTCGGCGAGCAGGGCCTGCAGGGTTCCCATGCCGCCACCGCCCATGCCCATTCCCATCATCATCCGGTTGACGAGGCGCCGCTCGGGATCTGCTGCGGCGCTGACGTCGAGCCAGCTCCGCAGGGTCATGCTGGCCACCGAGGGGTCGACGTAGGTGAGCCCGTTGCAGTGGTCCGAGACGTTCCACGGGGTGCTCATCTTGCCGCCGAAGACCCCACCCTGGGCCAGGGCCCCCCGGCTGCCCAGTGAGTCCGCTTCGTCGAAGAACACGATGACGCCGCCGTAGCGCACGGCCAGCTTCCGGAGCTTGCGGTACAGGGACTTCACCTTGAGGATCCCGACGCCCATGAACATCGCCGTGAAGGCGCCGGGGTCCACGAAGACGTAGGGCTTCCCGGTCTCCCCGGCGACGGCCTCGGCCATCAGGGTCTTCCCCGTGCCGGGAGGGCCCCAGAGCAGGAGCCCCCCGGGGACGTAGCCGCCCTTCGCCTCGATGGACTCGGGATCCTCGAGGAAGACGATGTTCTCCTTGATCTTCTCCAGGACGTTGTCCTGGCCCCAGACGTCGGAGAACCGGGTCTTGATGTCGTCCGGGAAGTAGACCTCGGTGCCGCCCCGCGACAGGAACCAGAACATGGCCCCGAACTGGATGATGATGAAGGCGACGGCGAAGAAGAGCTGGAAGATCAGCGGCAGCGCCGACCAGATGGCCGTGGGCAGCTTGACCAGGCCGAGGATCGGCGACGTGTCGAATATCGCCCCCAGGACCAGGGCGACGAGGAACAGCAGGAACAGCTGCCGCAGGGCCCGGCCGATCCGGTAGCGGTTCCAGTCGTTCATGCGCCCTTGGCGGCGCTCGATTCGACCGAACATCTGCTGCGTCCAGAACCGGTGCCAGCCGGCGGAGCGCTCGCTGATCAGGTAGTGGATCTGGCGGAGGACCTCCACGCCGGCCAGCGCGACCAGCCACCACTTGCCCGAGAGCTGCTGGCGGAAGGCCTCGCTGAAGGGCAGGATCGGGTTGTCGCCGGTCTCGGCCAGGACGAAGAAGAGGAAGAGCCCGACGAGGAGCACGAAGACCTTGATGCGGTCCCAGAAGCTCATCGGCCTGCGGGTGGTGCGGTCCTCGAGCCGCTCCCGGCTCTTGAAGCCGAACGTCGGGCCCTCGTCGGGTGGCGCCAGCCCTGCCGGCTGGATGCTGGTGTCAGGCATGGATCAGCCCTTCGCTTTGACGGTGAACGACTTGGCGATCTCCGTGAACAGTTGGTTGTGACGGAGGAACTGCGCCTCCCCCGAGCGGATCAGGAGCACGTAGAGGCGCTCGGCCTTCGGGTCGACGAGCGTCGTCTGGTCGAAGGCGTAGAACGGCGACGACGGGTCGGGGCGCAGCACATAGCGGAGGCGCACCCCGCGGACCCCGTCCTTGAAGTGGATCTCCTCCTCGTCGATGGCGCGGAAGCTGCTGGTGGCCTCGCCGGCGAGGCCCACGCCCCGGCCGGCGGCCTTGGACTGGGCGTCGGCCTTCATCTCGTCGTAGTTGACGATGACGTTGCGCAGGGCGGCCAGGCTCACCTGATCCCGCTCCTCTGGGTCGAGCTTCCGCACGCTCACCTCCACCACAGGCTCCTCGGCCAAGGCCAGGGTGTGCTCCACCGAGGGTCGGGGGTCGCCGTCGAAGGCCATCCGCCATTGGAACTGCCGTTTGAGCAGCACGTCGATCAACGACGTCGGCTGGTTCGCCTGGCGGGCGGCGCTGAGCTCGGCGCTGACCAGGTCGTCCTCGTCGTAGACCTTCCAGTCTTGCGGCACCTTGAGGTAGGTGTTGATGTCGGCGTTGCTCACGTAGCGGAACTCCGACTTCGAGCACGCGCCCGCCAGGACCAGCGCCAGCAGGACGGCGCCGAGTGCAGGCCAGTGTCTCCGGCCGACGACAGGGCGTGCCGGGCCGGTGCGGGAAGTGCGCACGGACGCGAGCTTACCGGCGGATCCGCCGATGAGGGCGGGTCTCGTCGTCGGGCCACTCTTCGTGCCCCAGTAATGTCCGGCGGATCCCATGGCCAGCAATCGCCGGTTCCGATTCGGGGCCCAGCTGTCTCACGCCGGCAGTGGCGTGCAGTGGGCGGCGAAGGCCCGCCGGGTCGAGGACCAGGGCTATTCCATCCTTTGCGTTCCCGACCATTTCGACGACCAGCTGGCGCCGATTCCGGCCCTCGTGGCCGCCGCGGCCGCCACCTCGACGCTGCGGGTCGGGACCCTCGTCCTCGACAATGACTACCGCCACCCGCTGCTCACCGCCAAGGAGGCGGCTACGGTCGACGTGCTCTCGGGCGGCCGTTTCGAGCTCGGCATGGGGGCGGGCTGGCTCCGGAGCGACTACGAGCAGTCGGGCATCGTCTGCGACCCGCCAGCCGTCCGCATCGACCGCCTGGCCGAGGGCGTGGCCGTCGTCAAGGGCCTGCTCGCCGGCGGCAAGTTCTCCTTCTGCGGCCACCACTACACCGTCACCGGGCATCCCGGGACACCGCTGCCCGTCCAGCGACCGCGTCCGCCGCTGCTCATCGGCGGGGGCGGGAGGCGCATCCTGTCCCTGGCCGGCCGCGAGGCCGACATCGTCAGCGTCAACTTCGACCTCAGCTCGGGCTCGATCGGGCCTCAGGTGGGCGCCACGGCCACCGCCGGGGCCACCGCCGAGAAGATCGGCTGGGTGCGGGAGGCTGCCGGCGACCGCTTCGACGACGTCGAGCTGTCCTACACGGCCTACCTGACGATGGTCACCGACGAGCGCGAGGCGGTGGCCGGCGGGCTGGGCATCGGCTTCGGGCTCGACGGCGAACAGGTCCTGGCCATGCCGAACTTCGCCATCGGGACGGTGGTCGAGATCGCCGATGAGCTCGAGCGTCGTCGCGACGAGCTCGGGTTGTCCTACGTGGTCGTCGGAGGCGACTGCCACGACGCCATGGCGCCGGTGGTCGACCGGCTGGCGGGCAGGTAGGAAGAGGGCCATGGAGTCCAGCGAGCTCTCTATCGACACGTCCCGCTGCCACCTGACCGATCTCACCGAGGAACTGTCGCGGTTCTGCGGGTCCTCGGGCGACGGCCTTCTGTCGGTCTTCGTCCCCCACGCGACCGCCGGCGTCGCCCTCATGGAGACAGGGTCGGGGTCGGAGGCGGATCTGGAGGAGCTGCTGGGACGGCTGCTGCCCAGGGACGACAGGTACCGCCACCGCCACGGCGCAGAAGGCCATGGCGCCGACCACCTCCTGCCCGTGTTGGTCAGCCCGTCGGTGGTGATCCCGGTCCAGAGCGGTCGCATGCAACTGGGGACGTGGCAGAGCGTGGTCCTGGTCGACTTCAACGTCGACAACCCACTCCGGACGGTCCGCCTGAGCTTCGTGGCCGGCTGAAGGCACGCGGCGGGTCCGCGAAGCGCCTGGAGCCCTATCGCTCGACCATGTCGAGCACCGCCCGCAGGTCGGCGGCACGGCTGGCGCCGGCGGGCACAGGGGGCGGCTCGCCGACCATGTCCTCCCGCCACACGTGGAGGGCCGACATCCCGTAGGTGAGAGGCCCTTCCACGTCGGCGTACATCGTGTCCCCTACGAACAGCGCCTCGGGCGGGGCCACGTAGCAGCGCTGCAAGGTGTGGCGGAAGATGCGCGGGTGGGGCTTACGGGCGCCGGCCTGAGCGGAGGTGACGACCACGTCGACGGCGCCCTCCAGGCCGGCGGCGGCCACGGCACGGTCGATGTCCCAGTCCCAGTTCGAGCAGATGGCCAGGATGAGACCGTGTCCGCGCAGCTGGGCGAGCACGTCGAGCACCTCGTCGTAGGCCTCGAGCGTGTAGGCCTTGGACGACGTGTACAGGTCGGCCACCAGGGCGTCGAGGTCGTCCTCGCCCACGCCGCAGTTCCGGGCCCGCCGCCGCAGCCGTTCGTGCTCCCACGCCAGGTACGCCTCCCGGCTGGCGGACTGTTCGACGTGCTCGTCGCCGTCATTGGTCTCGCCGACCCAGTTCCGACCCCAGCGCTCGACGTCGAAGGGCAGGCCGTGGCGGGCGAAGACCTGCTCGTGGGTGTCGCCCCAGGAGACGGCGCGGGCGAGGGTGCCGTAGAAGTCGAAGAGCACGGCGCGAATGGTGTCGATGAAAGATGGTCCCACGGACGCCGAGGCCCCTCACGCCGGCCACCACGGCCACAGCCGGGCGGGGCATCGCCGGCGTGCCTGGAAGGCCAGGGCGAGCCACGCCCACGTCGGGATGGCAATCGCTTCACGGGGTGAGGTCGTCTCCAAGTGAAATCACCTCCTCCCCGGGGTGGGGGTGGTGGTGCTTGTGCTCGTAACCTGGCAGCGCGTGCCGGTAGACGCACAGGTCGCAGTTCATGCGGGCGTCGCCGGCGAGGGCCTCGCGGTAGCGCTCGAGCACGAGCCGGGCGATGCGACCATCCGCGCCCAGGTGGGGGCCGGGGCGGGCGTCGACATCAGGGTGGGTGGCAGACCACTCGGCCACCTGGTCGCCGATGCGGTCGACGAGGATGCCGGTGAACAGGAAGTAGGGGACGACGACGATCCGCCGGGCGCCCAGGAGGCGGCAGCGTTCCAGCGCCGCCGGCACCGAGGGCTCGGCCAGCGAGACGAACGCGGGCTCGACCATGGCCAGCCCCCGGGAGTCCCAGAGAAGCCGGGCGACCTTGTAGAGGTCGGCGTTGGCGTCGGGGTCGGACGAGCCCCTGCTGACGAGGACCACCGCGGTCTCCGCGGGGTCGTCGTCGCCGACCGCGGTGCGGATGCGGTCCTCGGCCACGGCCAGCACGAGGGGGTGCACGCCCAGGTGGCGGGCGTAGGCGAAGCGGACGGTCGGGTGGCGGTGGCGCCCACGATGCAACGCGGCAGGGCCGTCGTCCTTCAGGTGGCCGGCTCCCAGGAGGACGAGCGGCACGGCCACCACCGACGCCGCCCCCCGCTCCACCAGACCGTCGACGGCGGTGTCCAGATCGGGGGACGCCAGCTCGATGAACCCGCACCCGACGTCGAGGGCGTCGTCGACCTCGGCGACGACTCGGGCCAGGTCCCAGTACTCGGCGACGCCGGCGGGAGACCGGCTGCCGTGGCCCACGATGAGCAGCGACGGTCGCTCAGCCACCCGCCGACCTCACCAGGGCGTTGAGCGCGGCGGCCGCCACCGCGCTCCCGCCCTTCTCACCCACGTTGCTGACCGACGCCAACCCGCTGGCCCTGAGCCGCTCCTTCGCCTCCACTGCCCCCACGAACCCCACCGGCAGGCCGATCACGAGCGCGGGGGAGAACCGGCCGGCGTCGCGGAGGCGGACGACCTCCTCGAGGGCCGTCGGCGCGCAGCCGACGACCACCACCGCGCCGTGCGGATGAGCCTCGGCGGCCAGGGCCATGCCCGCGGCCGAGCGCGTCATGCCGGCCGACGCCGCCGCGGGCAGGAAGGAGCGCGCCTCGACGCCGGTGATCCCGTGGCGCACCATCTCCACGTCGACCACCACAGGGGCGCCGGCGCCCAGCGCGGCCACCCCCGCCTCGAGCGCGGCCTCGTCGACCACCATCGTCGCCGCGTACTCCAGGTCGGCGCTGGCGTGGATGACGCGGGCCACGACCGCGGCGCCGAGAGGCCCGAAACCCGAAAGGTCGACCCGCTCGGCGACGATGCGGTAGCTCTCGGCCTCGATGGGGTGGACGGGGGTCATCCCGCCACCTCGCGGATGGCATCGGCCGGGCACACCTCGACACAGGCCATGCACGTCGTGCACCGGTCGACGAGCACCAGCGGCCGCCCGGGCGCGGCCACGAGCGCCCGCTCGGGGCAGGTGACCAGGCACGCCCCGCACCCCGTGCAGCGCAGGTCGACGGCGATGCCGGTCCTGCTCGGGCCGAGCGCGGTCACGTGTCGTACCCCCGGGGCGTGACCATGCGGCCGCCGATCACCCGTGTGGTCGAGGAGCCGATGATCACGCAGGTGGTCATGCCGACGGTGCCGGCGTCGATCTTGGCGAGTGACGTGAGGTACACCGCCTGGCCGGGCCGGGAGGCGTCGGTCACCACACCCACCGGAGTGGCGGCCGACCGGTGCCGGCGCAGGATGTCGCAGGCGGCGTCGAACTGCCAGGTGCGGCCCCGGCTCCGAGGGTTGTAGAGGGCGACGACGAGGTCGGTCTCGGCGGCCGCCTGGAGGCGGGCTTCGATGGCGGCCCACGGCGTGAGCAGGTCGGACAGGCTGAGGACCACGTGATCGTGCCCGAGGGGGGCGCCCAGCAGCGCGGCGCTGGCCAGCGCTGCCGTCACTCCGGGGACGACCTCGACGTCCACGCCGGCGTCGCCGGCCACCTCGAGGGCGATCGACGCCATGGCATACACGCCGGCGTCGCCCGAGCAGACGAGCGCCACCCGCCGGCCGGCACCGGCCTCGGCGACAGCCTGCTTGGCCCGCACGGTCTCGTCGCCGATCGGGCTGCGGACCACGTCCTGTGCGGAGGTGACCAGGTCGGCGCAGGCGTCGACGTACGGCCCGTAGCCGATGACCACCTCAGCCCGCCGGACGGCGGCCTCGGCCGCCGGCGTGCGGTGGCTGGCGTCGCCGGGGCCGAGCCCGACCACGGCGAGGCGGCCCCGGGGGCCGCGCCGGCGGGCCACGGCGACGGTGGCGTGCGTGCCGGCCCGCTTGGTCACCACGAGCTCGCCGCCGGGGCCGGCGGCGAGCAGGGCGGCGGCCTCGGCCACGCTGGCGGTGCCGACCGCGGCGCGGACCACCTCGCTCGGCGTGGGCACGTCGACGGCGGCGAGGGCCTCGGCGGCAAAGGCCCGCACCGGCAGGCCCAGGGCGGTCACCGCCGGGTCGGCCGCCCGGCGGTCGATGGTGGCGACCTCGGCGAGCGATTCGGCGGCCAGGCCGGCGCCGGCCAGGGCCCCGGCCAGCAGCGGCGCCGCGGCGTCGGCCGGGGCCGCCGACGACGCGCCGACGCCCGCCACCAGCGACGGAGGGTGCAGCGCCACTACGCCGGGCACGGTGGGCAGTACGCGGTCGGTGACGACGATGCGCTCCGGTCCTTCGCCCGACGCCGGCGCCGGCCACGGCAGCTCGGTCTCCACTCGGGGCCGCCGGCCGTCGAGCATGGCCCGGGTGACGCCGGCGACGTCGCCTCTCGCCGTGAAACCCCGCAGCTGGTCGAGCGCCGGGACGGCCATGGCGTCGGTGGCGGTGGTGACCACCGGTGTGGCGCAGAGGGCGGCGGCGACCGTCCGGGCCAGGGCGTTGGCCCCGCCGGCATGCCCTCCGCAGAGGGCGACGGCGAAGCGCCCGGCCTCGTCGACGCACACCACGGCCGGGTCGGTGGCCTTGTCGGCCAGCAAGGGGGCGATGATGCGCACGGCCGCGCCGGTGGCGAGGAAGAGGACGAAGGCGTCGACGTCGGCCCAGCGGGCGGGCACGACCTCGGCCGCCGGGCCGGCGACGTGCTCGTACGGCAGGCCGGCGGCCAGCGTCCGGCCGGACTGGGTGACGGAGACGCTGAGGACCCTCATTCCTCGGGCCCCCACGCCACGAAGACCGGGTTCTCGCCGGCCAGGCGGATCCCGCCGTCGGGCAGCATGACGGCCCGTGAGACGCCCACCTGGACGAGGTGGCCGAGCCGGTGGGCGGCGGCCGCGGCCCGGTCGAGGGCGGCGAAGGTGGCGACCACCCGGCCGCCGGGCGCCAGCCGGGCCAGCACCGCGTCCAGCACATCGAGGCCGCCGCCGCCCACGAAGGCGCGGTCGGGCTCGGGCAGCCCGGCCAGGACCGCCGGCGCCTCGCCCTCGACCGTGTCGACGTGGACGCCGTGAGACACGGCGTTGGCCCGGGCTCGCTCGACGTCGCGGTCCACGGCGATGACGCGTAGCCCGGGGCTGACGCGGGCGCACTCCACGGCCACGCTCCCGCTGCCGGCGCCCACGTCCCACAGCACGCCGGCCAGGGGCACCCCCAGCTTTCCCAACGCCACGGCCCGGACCTCGGCCTTGGTGATCATGCCGTGGCGGTGGACGAACTCGTGCTCGGGGGCGCCCCACGCCAGCACCGGAGCGGTTTGCGGCGAGTCGAGCAGGACCACCACCGACACCGGATCCCACGTTCCGGCGGCCAGGCCGGCCAGGTCGACGTGGTCCACCTGCTCCTGGTCGGTGCCGAGCCGGGAGCAGACCACGGCCCGCCGGTGCCGGGCCCCGAGGACGAGGAGCTCCTTGCCGAGGGCCTCCGGCGGGGAGTCGGGCGACGTGAGCACCCCCACCTTCGCCGCCGCCGCCGCCCGCCGGGCCGCGGCCCGCAGCGGCCGGCCGTGAGCCGACACCACGACGGCGTCGTCCCAGGGCAGGCCCAGCCGGGCGAAGGCCAGCGACACCGACGACGGGGCCGGCCGCACGTCGAGCGCCTCAGGACCGAACTGCTCGGAGAGAGCCCGCACCACACCGAAGAACCCGGGGTCCCCCGATGCCAGCACGCACACCCGTCCCGGCTCGGCGGCGATGGCGTCGAGGACGGGGCCCAGGTCGCCGGCGATCACCACGTGCCGGCCTGCCAAGCCGTGGAGGTGGCGCCGGCCGCCGACCACCAGGTCGGCGTCGACCGCCGGCCGCGGGTCACCGGCCACCCCGAGCACCACGATCGGCAGCTCAGGCACGGGCCACGACCACGTCACCGTCGAAATCCACCATGACCACCTCGGTACCGACCTTGCCGCCTGTGTGGGCCTCGCACGCCTTCCGGGCCAGGGCGCAGACCCGCTGCAGGGGCGCGACCTCGCCGTGGGCCAGGGCCGTCTCGAAGAAGTGCCGGGCGGTGGCCGTCGCGGTGGCGGCCTCGACCACCGCCGGCGGCGACCCGCTCTCCCGAGCCACCGACGCCAGCAGCTCGCCGTCCACCTGTGACCGGTGGAAGTGGGTCATCATCACGCCGGCCGCCAGCTTGGTGATCTTGCCGGCCATGGCCACCAACACCACGTGGCTGATGCCGTCGGCGGCCGCCCGGCGCAGCGCGGTGCCGGTGAAGTCGCCGACCTCCACGAAGCAGACGTCGGGCAGGTCGGGGAGCAACCGCATGGCCGCCCGCTCCGACCGGCTCCCGGTGGCCAGCACGACCACCGACTCCCCCTGGGCGGCGGCCACGTCGATCTGCTGCGTCACCGACGCACGGTACGCAGCGGTGGAGAAGGGCCTGACGATGCCCGTGGTCCCCAGGATCGAGATGCCACCCACGATGCCGAGCCGGGCGTTGGACGTGCGGGCCGCCATCTCCTCGCCCCCTGGCACCGAGAAGGTGACGGCGAGGGGTGACGCGGTCACCTCGGCCAGGGCGGCGGCGATCATCCGCCGGGGGACGGGGTTGATCGCCGGCGTGCCGACGTCCAGGCCGAGGCCGGGCTTGGTCACCGTGCCCACGCCCGGACCGGCCCGCAGCTCGGCGGCGCCCGTTCCGCTCACCTCGGCGGTCATGCGGGCCCCGTCGGTGCAGTCGGGGTCGTCTCCGGCGTCCTTGACCACCACGCAGCGGGTGGGTGATTCGGCCTCGGTCGCGAACGTCACCCGCCGCCCGCCCGGCAGCGCCACGTCGACCTCGCCCGGTGGAGTGCCGGTCACCAAGCCGATGGCCGCGGCCTTGGCCGCCGCGCTGGCGCAGGTGCCGGTGGTCCAGCCGGTGCGCAGCCCGCCGCGGGGGCTCACGCCGGCCGGCCCGCGGTCGTGCCCGGAGCGGAGCGCCGGCGGAACATGTGGGCGAACCCGGGGGAGTAGAGGTGGCTGCGACCGCCGGCGCCGGCCAGCGCCGGGCCGACGAGCACGAGCACCGTCGTCCGGGCGCCGAGGTCGGCCAGGTCGGTGGCCAGGCGGCCCACCGTCGTGGTGACGACCCGCTCGTCGGGCCATGACGCCCGGACGACGATGGCCGCCGGTGTGTCGGCCGAGTACCCGCTGCCCGCGGCCAGGAGCTCAGCACCCAGCTCCACCGGGCGGGCGGCGGAAAGGAACACGGCCATGGTGGCCCCGTGCGCCGCGAACGCGGCCACCGACTCCCCGGGCGGCATCGAGGCCGCCGTCCGCCCCGCCAGCCGGGTGAGCACGACGCTCTGGGCCACGCCGGGCTGGGTCAGCTCCCTCCCCACCGCCGCCGAGGCCGCGGCCAGGGAGCTGACGCCGGGCACGATCTCGAAGTCCCGGTCGTTGCCGAGGCACCAGTCGATCTGCTCGCCGATCGCGCCGTAGATGGACGGGTCGCCGGAGTGCAGCCGGACCACCCGGCTGGCCGCGCCGGCCGAGGCGTAGACCGCCAGCACGTCCTCCAGCGTCATCGACGCGGAGTCGTGGATCTCCGCCTCCGCCGCGGCGTGGGCCAGGATGGCCTCGGGTACGAGCGACGACGCCCAGACCACCACGTCGGCACCCGCCAGCCGGTCGCGGCCCCGCAGGGTGATGAGGTCGGGCGCCCCCGGGCCGGCGCCCACGAAGCTGATCATCGGTCCGTCGGCGGCACGATGACCGTGGCCAGGTACGCCGCCGGCCCCTCCGCCGCCTCGGCGACCGGCACCACCCGTTCGCCGGGGAGCCCGAGCAGCTCACCTACCACGGCAGCGTCGAGGCGCCCGGCCTCGGCCAGTGCCTTGGCCATCGCCGGCAGGTGGCGCCCGCCCTTGTACACGACCACCGCCTGGGTGGGATCGCTCAGCGCGCCCTCCAGCGCCGACGGCCCGTCGAGCGCCGTCACCAGCGCCAGTCGCTCGGTGTCCCGCAGGACCACCGTGTTCGACCGCGCCGCCAGCTCCTGGAACGCCATGATCCCCGGCACCGTCTCCACCGCCGCCCGGGGACGCAGCTCCCGGACACGGGCCGCCACCGAGGAGAAGGTGCTGTAGACGTTCGGGTCGCCAAGGGTCACGAACGCCAGTCGCTCGCCGGCGTCGAGCCCGCTCACGACCGTCTCCGCGGCCTCGGCGATCGATGCCCCGGCCTCACCCATGGCGAACACCAGCCGCTCCACCCGCACGCCGGGACAGGCCTGGCGCACGATCGACTCCGCCCGCCCGACGGCGTCGACCGCCGACGACGGCGCCAGGACCCGGTCGGCCTCCCGCACGGTGCGCATGGCGCGCAAGGTCATCAGCTCCGGGTCCCCCGGCCCCACTCCCACGCCGATCAGCGCCGCTGTCTCGCTCATCTGGCTCTCACGGACGTGGACTGTTCCTCTGGCGGTCCGACCTCTGGCTCCCTCTCGGTCACAGTGGCGATGGCCGCACCGGACTTGCACCGGCTCGTCGACCCGACAGACGAGCGCACTCTACCCGGGCCCCGGTTTCTCAGCCCATCTTCAGCTTGACCATGGGACTCTGGCGCTGGGTCGGCTTGCGGTTCGACGGCGGCGCCGGGCGCAGGACGACCAGCGCCCGGATCTCGTCGGGGTTGGGGACCGAGCCGGTGTCCTCGTCGAGGTCACGGGCCCGGAAGGACTTCTTGTGTCGCCTCGACAACGTCTCGTTCGTCCCGGGCTTCACGTCCTTGTTGAACAGCGGGGTGACGAACTCCAGCGTGTCGTCGCCGCCCGCCTCGGGAGGGTCGCCGGCGTGGGTGTCGTCGCCGATGATCCGGCACTCCTCCTCGTACGCCTGCTTGTTCTTGATGTCGGTCTTGCTGAACTTGATGTCGTAGGTCACATCGACGGTCGCGCTGTCCCCCTCGACCTTCAGTGCGAGCTTGACCGGTCCGATGGTCGCCATGCCGCCTCCCGTTCTGCCCGGGCGTCCCGCGCGCCGGCGCCGGGCCGAATGTAGTGGGCGATCGGCAGGCTTCGTCGAGGCGGCGACCGTCGGGGTGGCCCGGCGGTCGTCTCGCCGGTCTGAGCGGTACGCTCCGACGACGCCCGTGGTCCGCAAGCTGCTCCTCGCCCTACTCCTGGTCCTCCTGGCCGCGTGCGGCGGCGGCGGTAGCACCGTGGAGGACGAGACGGCGCCGGGAACGACCACCCCCCTCGTGGTCATGCTCCGCTACGGCGGCCTCGCCGGCAGCAACGACCGGGTCACCGTCGATGCCGTCGGCGTGGCCACGATCGTCAGCGACCGTTCGCCCAACCCGTCGACCCGCACGCTCTCCGCCGGCGATCTGGCCGCCCTGCGTATCGCCCTCCAGCGGGCCGAGATCACCACCCTGGAGCGGAACTACCTCGACACGCGGGCGCGCGACGCGTACCAGTACGACGTCACCCACCAGGGTGTCACCGTCACCGCCGACGAGGCGGTCATCCCCGCCAAGCTGCGCCCGGTGGTCGACCAGCTCACGAAGCTCATCCCGTAGCGGTCGCCACGAACCGCTCGGCGGGGGACGGGTCGGCGCCCAGGTGGGCGTGGATGTACGACGCCAGCAGCCCTGGCCCGGCGAACCCGCACCGCCCCTCACCGGCCCGCCCGGCCCAGTCGAGGGCGTCGCCCGGTGGGTCGAGGGCCGAGTAGTGGAACTCGTGCCCCCGCAGCTCCGTGCCCGCGGGGCCCAACGGCGAGTTACCTCGCACGCGCACCCGCCGGTACCCGAGGGTGAGGCGGTCCGTCATGCGCCCCTCGGCCGGCACCACGCCGGCCAGCGCGTGGCCGTCGAGGGACCGGGCCAGCCACAACAGACCGCCGCATTCCGCCCACGTCACCAGGCCGGCACCGACCTTGGCTCCCACGTCTTCGAGCAGGGGCCGGTTGGCGGCCAGGCCGGCGGCGAAGACCTCCGGGAACCCGCCGCCGGCGTAGAGCCCGGCCGCCCCCGGCGGCAGGTGCTCGTCGACGAGCGGGTCGAAGACGACGAGCTCGGCGCCGGCAGCGGCCAGGGCCTCGAGGTTGTCGGGATAGGTGAAGCTGAACGCCGGCCCCCCGGCGACGGCGACGACGGCGTGGCCTTGCCGCCGCGCCGCCGGTGGCTCGTCCACGGCCATCGCCGGGGCCGAGCGGGCCAGCGCCATGATGGCCTCGAGGTGGCAGTCCCGGGCGATGGCGCCGGCGAGGGCGCCCACCGAGCGACGGACGGCGTCGGGCTGCTCGACCACCGGCACGAGCCCGAGGTGGCGGTCGCGCCAGCCGTACTCGGCCGACCGGCGCAGGGCACCCAGCACCGGGACGCCGGTCGGCTCCATGGCCGCGCGCAGCAGCGCCTCGTGGCTGTCGGTGGCGACCCGGTTCAGGATGACCCCGGCCAGGGTCACCGCCGGGTCGAAGGTGGCGAAGCCGTGGACGATGGCCGCGACCGACGCCCCTACTGCGGACGCGTCGACCACCAGGACGACCGGCGCGCCGATCAGGCCGGCGACCTGCGCCGTGCTGGCCACCGGCCCGGTGGGGTCGCCGGACCCGTCGAACAGCCCCATGACGCCCTCGACCACGAGCACGTCCGCACCGGCGGCGGCCCGGCCGGCGAGGGCAGGGACGACGTCGGGGCCGCACATCCAGGCGTCGAGGTTGCGCGCCGGGCGCCCGGTGGCCAGGGCGTGGTAGCCGGGGTCGATGAAGTCGGGCCCCACCTTGGCCGACCCCACGGCGACGCCCCGGCCGGCCAGGGCGGCCATGAGACCAGTGGCCACCGTCGTCTTGCCGACGCCCGAAGAGGTGCCGGCGACCACCAGTCGAGGGCCAAGGCGAACCACGGCAAAGCGTAGGTCGGCGGTACCCTCGACCCGTGGACGCCGGCTTTGCCCTGCCCCTCTTCGCCGTGGTCGCGGGCGTCATCTCGTTCAGCTCGCCGTGCTGCTTGCCGCTCCTGCCGGGGTACCTGTCCTACGTCTCCGCCCTTCCGGTTTCAGAGCTGGGCGACCGCCAGGCTCGCCTGGTCACGCTCCGGGCCGCCCTGCTGTTCGTGGCCGGCTTCACCGTCGTCTTCACGGCCCTGGGCGTCGTCGCCCAGCTCCTGGGTTCGGTGTTCCTCGCCAACGGCGGCCCGGTCGTGCGGTGGTTCGGCGTTCCCATCATCATCCTCGGCCTGTCGACCATGGGCGTGCTCCGCCTGCCGTTCCTGATGAAGGAGCGCCGCATCGACTTGGCGAGGGTGCCCCGGGGCACGGCGTGGGCCTTCCCGATGGGGATGGCCTTCGCCGCTGGGTGGGCGCCCTGCCTGGGCCCGGTCCTGGCCACCATCTACGCCACCGCCGCGGTCAGCGGCACCGCCGTGTGGGGCGCCCTCCTGCTCGTGCTCTACTCCATCGGCCTCGGCGTGCCCTTCGTCGCCGTGGCGCTGGGGTTCAACCGGGCCCAGCGTTCGCTCGGCTGGCTGCGCCGCAACGGCCGGCGCATCGAGGTCGCCGGAGGGGCGCTGCTGGTGGTGGTCGGCTTGCTGTTCGTCACTGGGCGCTGGCAGGGTTACTTCCAGCCCTTGCAGCGCTGGTTCGCCGAGCGAGGGTGGCCCCCCGTATGACCGAGACCACCGACGCAGGCACGACGCCGGAAGACCCCGAGGAGGAGGCGCCGCCGGTCGTCACCGGGCTGCGCAAGACCCGCACGGTGCTCTGGATCGCCGTCGGCGTCGCCGTGCCCGTCTTCCTGCTCGTGCTGATCCTGGCCAACGGGCAGCCGGCTGCCACGCGGTCGGTCAGGTCGCCCCTGGTCGGGAAGCCGGCGCCGCCCATCGAAGGCACGACGATCGACGGGACTCCGGCGTCTCTGGGCGCGCTCCAGGGCAAGTGGGTGGTCGTGAACTTCTTCGCCACCTGGTGCGTGCCCTGCCGCCAGGAGCACGCCGACCTGATCCGGTTCTCCGAGGCCCACGCCGCGTCCGGCGACGCCGCCGTCCTCGGGGTCGTCTACAGCGACAACGCCCAGGCGGTGAGGGAGTTCCGCGACAAGGAAGGCGGGAGCTGGCCCATGCTGACCGACCCCAAGGGCCGGGTCGCCTTGGACTACGGGGTCGCCGGGGTGCCCGAGTCGTTCATGATCAGCCCTGAAGGGGTGGTCGTCGCCAAGCTGCTGGGCGGCGTGCGGGCCGGCGACCTCGACCAGCTGCTCTACCAGGCCAGGACAGGGCGGTAGCGACCAGCCCCGACAGCAGCAGCACCGCTCCGCCGGCCACCACCGGCGCCCGGGTATCTGTGCCCGCCCGGAACTCCACCGTGGCTGACACAAGGTCGACGATGTTGTTGACCCGGTTGCCGCGGGTCGTGTCCGCCCACACGACGGTGGCCCGCTCCCGCTGGGACATCACGGCCAGGTGGCTTCCAAGCATCACGTCGTCGCCGTTGAACGAGCCGACCATCGAGTCGAAGGGGTCCGAGATCACCTCGTCGACGAAGGACCGTCCCCCGTCGGTGGATGAGGCGAGGACGACCTCGGCCAGCACGTCGTCGGGGTCGCGGCTGCGGTCGTAGTACGCCACGTCGAGCCGGCCGTCCGGGGCGACGCCGATCCCGGGGAGGAACTGCCCGCCGGCCGACGGGCCGAGGCGCCGGGCCGGCGACCAGGTGGCGCCTCCGTCGTCGGACCGGGACAGCAGCACGTCGCGCGCCGTCTCCCACGCCGCGTACATCCGCGAGCGCGGTGGGTCGAGCGCGAAGGCCGGGCCCGGGGCGAGGTCGATCAGCACCCGCTGTGGAGGGACGACGCCGCCGGCGACCGTCGCCGCCGGCCCGAAAGACGCCCCGCCGTCGGTCGACCGCCACAGGATCACCTGCCACGGCCCCGCCGGGGGAGGGCCCGGCCGGCCTTCGTGGCGCGTCTGGTAGGTGTCGAGGTCCTGTCCGAGATCCAGGGCGCCGACGGCGACCACGCCGCCCGGGCCGGCCAGCAGGGTCGGTTGCACGGCGAGCCGGGCCGGGTCGCCGACGGTGACCGGCGCGGCGAACGTGCGGCCCCCGTCCTCGGAGCGGGACAGCAGGATGGGGTTCGGGGGCGGCCCGAAGCCGAGGAACTTGGTGGCGCGGACCTCGCTCGCCGCGATCCAGGCCACGAAGACCCGCCGGCCCTCGACGGCCAGCCTGGGCTGGAAGGTGAGCGGGCCGGCGACCCTCACCGGGGGGCCGTCGGGGTCGAGCTCCGGTGTGAAGCGCTGCAGCCACAGCGCGGCGGGGAGGTTGAACGGCCCTCCGGTCGGTGTGTAGAGGACGAAGAGGTTGCTGTCGCCGTCGAAGGCCACCGCCGGCCAGAAGCAGTTGGTCGCCTCCGGCGCCGGCGGCAGGTCGAGCTTCCGCCACGCCTGGCCTGCGGTGGTCGTGACGGCCAGCGTGCAGTCGAGGCGCGGCGCGTCCACTCGGCCGGCGACGACCATCACCTCCGGCCGGCGGGGATCGACGGCCGGGACGGGCGAGGTGTTCACGTTGATCGAAGCCGGCGGGGTCTCGGTGACCGGCTCGAAGGCCAGGGGGTGGAGGGCCGGCGCGCTGCCCCGCAAGCCGATGACGACCACGGCCAGGCCGGCGACGACCGCGCCGATGCCGACGCCGACGACGATCGGAAGCCGCACCCCTGGAGGCTAGCGGCCGGCTACCTGGTGATCTGCGCGGCGAGCTCGCCGATGGCCACCATCGCCGGCGACGAGGGATCGGCGTCCATGGCGGCCACACCGAGGTGGTCGGCGTCCTCGACGGCCCGGTCCTCGGGGACGGTGAACATCTCCACGCCGAGCTCCTCGCCGATGCGCTTGGCGTCGACGTCGCTGACCGTGCGGTTGGCGATGCCGATGATGCGGCTCACGCCCAGCTCCTCGGCCAGCCGGCAGGCCCGGCGGGCGATCTCGACGGACTTGGCGCTGCCCTCGGTGACGGCCAGCACCACGTCGTCGGGGCCGGGCTTGGCCCAGATGAGGTCGTTGAGGCCGGCCTCGAGGTCGGCCAGGACGATGCGGTCGTCGGCCGGAAGCTCGCCGAAGAACTGCCGGGTCGTGTTGTGCGACCCGCAGCACAGGCAGGCGTTCGACGGGCGCTCGATCTTGCCGGTCGCCACCAGGCGGATCCCCTCCGGAGCATCGACGCCGTAGCGGCTGAGCAGCACCTCGGCCTCGATCTTGGGGTCCTTGTGGGTGTGGCCGGCGTCGAGGAGGGCGTTCAGGATCGGGCTCATCGTCTCGACGCTCTCCCGCGGCACGCCGAGGGAGATGCCCAGGTTCGGGTTGGGGTCGCAGTCGAGGGCCACGACCTTGTGGCCCTGGCGGGCCAGGTGGCGAGCCAGCGCCCCCGAGATGGTGCTCTTGCCCGAACCGCCCTTTCCGCAGACGGCGATCTTCATACTGGTACCTCCTGGTTCATGAACATTTCGGCGAGTCGGGTGATGGCGGCGATGGCGGGGGAGTCGGGGCAGGCGTCGAGGGGTGCCAGGCCCTGACGCTCGGCCTCGGCCAGTCGAGGGTCGAAAGGGATACGGACCCGTGCCGGGAGGCCGGGGTGGTCGGGCTCGTCGCGGAAGCGGTTGGAGACGATGGTGAGGCGCCGGTCCTCCACCATGGGCAGCAGCCGGCGGGCGGTCATCGCCGAGCGCCACGCCGGCCCGACCACGACGACGACGTCCTCCGAGAAGGCGTGGTAGCGCTCGAACGGCGTCGTCGGACCGGCTTCGAGGTCGGCGATGACGTCCCAGTCCGGCTCGCCGATACCCATCAGCAGGTGCACCAGGGCGGCCACCGACTGCTTGGCCGCCGACTTGTCGGTTCCCGCGCCCTCCGACGCCGGGCCGATCTTGCCCAGGCCGAGGAACCGCACCCCGTCGGGGGCGACGGAGGCGAACGTCTCGACCACCTGGATCGGGGTCATGTCGCCGGTGAGCTGCCACCCGTAGATCGAGCCGGCATGCTCCTCGATGGCGCCCTCGGGCATGCCGGCCTCGGTGGCCGGCAGGCCGAGGCTGAAGGCCAGCCCGGGGTTGACGTCGAGGTCGGCGGCGAAGACCTTGCGCCCATGCCGGGCCAGGACCCGGGCCAGCGTGGACGACGTCACCGTCTTGCCGGCGCCGCCCTTGCCGATGACCGCCAGGCGCAGGCCGAGGGCGGCGCGGGACGACTCGAGGACGTCGGGGTCGACGCCGGCCACCTCCTGCCGGGCCCGGCGGGCGTAGCCCTCGAGGTCGGACTTGTGCTGCTTCATCTCCTCCCGGGCACCGGGGAAGATGCGCTCCTTGGCCAGCCAGGTGCCGAGGTGGCGGAGGTAGCTGTTGGCCTGGCGCTCCAGGGCCAGCCAGGCGGGAACGTCGGCCGCCCGCGCGGCCAGGTCCTCCATCACGACCAGCTGGCGCTCCATGCATTGGACCGCCCACTCGTCGCGCCGGGTGAGGTCGTGCCCTTCCCCCATCGGGTTCGACTCTACTGCGGGTTTGTCAATACTCAAGAGGCTCCGGCCGTTGGCCACGGAGCGCTAATACTCGATGCCCTTCTTGGCCTTGATGCCAGCGTCGTAGGCGTGCTTGACCTTGCGCATCTCGGTGACGGTGTCGGCCAGTTCGACCACCTCGTCAGGGGCGTCGCGTCCGGTGATGACGACGTTGGTGTGCGGCGCCCGGTTGCGGACCCCTTCGACCACGTCGGCCACGTCGACCCAGCCGTACTTCACCGCGTAGGTCAGCTCGTCGAGGATGAGCAGGTCGAAGTCGCCCGAGGCCAGCTTGGCCGCGGCGACGTCCCAGGCATGGCGGCCCTTGGCCGCGGTCTCGTCGAGGTCGGTGGACTCCCACGTGAACCCGTCGCCCAGCGTGTGCCACTCGATCCCGAGGTGGTCGGCCAGCTTGCGCTCGCCCGTCTTCCACTTCCCGCTCTTGATGAACTGGACGACGCCGACCCGCCAGCCCCGGGCCCATCCCCGGCCCATCACCCCGAACGCCGCGGAGGACTTGCCCTTGCCGTAGCCGGTGTTCACCAGCACGATCGACTCGGCCCTCGTCATGCGGCGCAGCCTACGAGCCGAACTCGGCGGACCCGTCGCCGCGCCCGCCCTCGGCGAACCAGCGGAACAACGCGGCCCTCGACCGCCGGGCCCGTCTCCATGACCGTCTTTCTGGACCCAGCCCGCCGAGGGTGCGAGGGCTTTGGCGTTCGACATATGCTCGGTCCCGCAGCGCAGGGAACCCGGTGTGACTCCGGGGCTGTCCCGCAACTGTCACCGGGGAGCAGACCTCACGCAGTGGCCACGGTCCGCATGGACGGGAAGGCCGAGGCGAGCGCCGATCCGGAAGCCAGGAGACCTGCCTGTACGGCACCCGCCGGAAGAAAGGTCGCGTGGACGTGGAGATGCAGCTTCGAAGCCGTCGGGAGGGTGGCCGCGCCTTCCCGGTGCTGGTATGGCAGGCGGGCAGGCCCATGCGGATGGTGGCATCTGCGCCCCATGGAGGGGGGATCGGGGTGCGCCGGTGGGTGGTGAACGCCCAGGTGCCCCCCAGCTACGGCCGGCGGGATCCCGACCACCACCTGTCCCGGCTCGGCGTGTCGTTCGGCCTGCGGGGGCGCGGTGTCGGCATGCTGACCGCGGCCGACCTGCGGGCGGTCTCCTCGTTCACCGAGTCGGGAGTGGAGGTGTCGGCGACGGTGGGCCTGGGCCACCCGACATGGGCGGCGGCGCCCGACGTGACATCGGCGGTGAGCCTGGTCGGCACCGTCAACCTGGTGGTCGTGCTGCCCGAGCGGCTGTCCGACGCGGCCCTGGTCAACGCCGTCGTCACCGCCACCGAGGCCAAGACGCAGGCGCTGTTCGAGGCCGGCATCGCCGGGACCGGGACGGCCACCGACGCCGTGTGCGTCGCCTGCCCCGACGAGGGCCAACCCCACGCGTTCGGGGGCCCGCGCTCGCTCTGGGGCGCCCGGCTGGCGCGGGCTGTCCACGGGGCCGTGCTCGGCGGACTGCCGCGGTGACGGTGACGCTCGTGCTGGGCGGGGCGAGGTCGGGCAAGTCGGCGGTCGCGGAGCGCCTGGCCGGCGACGGCGCCGTGACCTACGTCGCCACCTTCGTCGGCGGCGCCGAGGACCTCGACATGGCGGCTCGCGTGGCCGCCCATCGGCAGCGCCGCCCGCCGGCGTGGACCACGGTGGAGACGTCCGACGTGGCGGCCGCGGTCCGGGCCTCGGCGGGGACAGTGGTGATCGACAGCCTCACGACCTGGGTCGGCGGCGCCCCGGGGTTCGCGGTCGACGTCGCCGGGCTCTGCCTGGCCCTCGGGCACGCGTCCGGTGACGTGGTCGTCGTCAGCGACGAGGTCGGCTTGGGGGTCCACCCGTCGTCGGAGCCCGGTCGGCGGTTCCGCGACGCCCTCGGGCTGGTGAACCAGGCCGTCTCCGCGGTGGCCGACGAGGCCTTGCTCGTCGTGGCCGGGCGCACCCTGCGGCTCGATCTCGCCTGATGCGCCGGGCGTTGTCGTTCCTGACGCCGCTCGGCGGGGCCGTGTCCCCGTCGCCGTCCACGCTGGGCTGGTTCCCGGTCGTGGGCGCCGCCCTGGGGCTGGGGCTCGGAGGGGTGTGGTGGCTGGCCGACCGGCTGTGGGCGGCCCCGGTCGCCGCCGCGGTGGTCGTCGCCGTCGACCTGGCGCTGACCGGCCTGCTCCACTTCGACGGGCTGGTCGACTCCGCCGACGGCCTGCTCCCGCCGCTCGACCGCGAGCGCCGGCTCGACGTCATGGCCGACCCGGCGGCCGGGGCGTTCGGGGTGGGAGCGGCGGTCGTCGTCGTGCTGCTGCGGTGGGCCGCGCTGGCCGCGCTGGCGCCGGCGCCCCTGCTGCTGGCTGCGGTGTGGTGCGCCTCCCGGCTGGCCATGGCCGTCGTGGCCCGGTGGGCGCCGTACGCCCGTCCCGGCGGGCTGGCCGGGGCCTTCCTCGAGGGCGGCCGGCGGGGCGTCCCTGTCGCCGGCATCCTCCTCGCCGTGGTGCTCGCCGTGGCGGCAGGCGGCGACGGAGTCGCGGCGATCGTCTTCCTCGCGGTGGCCGCCGGCGGCGTCGTGGCCCTTGCCGTGCGCCGCATCGGCGGCTTCACCGGCGACGTGCTGGGTGCCGCGGGGATCGTGGGCGAGACGGCCGGGCTGCTGGCCGCGGCGGCCCGATGGTGAGCGCGGTCGCAGCCGGTGTCCTCGCCGACCGGGTGCTCGGTGAGCCGCCGCCTTCGGTGCATCCCGTGGTCGCCTTCGGGCGGGTGATGCGCGGCGTTGAACGGGGGCTGTACCGCGACGCTCGGTGGGCCGGCGCCGCTCACGCGGCGATCGGGACAGGGCTCGGCGCGCTCGCCGGCGGGCTCGTCGGCTCGACCGCAGTGGCGACCTGGGTCGCCGTCGCCGGGCGGGCGCTCGATGCCGCGGCCACCGAGGTGGGCGCGGCCTTGGAGGCCGGCGACCTCGCTGCCGCCCGGGCGCTCCTGCCCGCCGTGGCGGGACGGGACCCGTCGGCCCTCGACGAGAAGGAGGTCGCCCGGGCCGTCGTCGAGTCGGTGGCCGAGAACACCGTCGACGCGGTGGTCGCGCCGGCGCTGTGGGCCGCGGCGCTGGGCGCGCCAGGTGCCCTCGGCTACCGGGCGGTCAACACCCTCGACGCCATGGTCGGCCACCGATCTGAGCGCCTCGCCAACTATGGCTGGGCCAGCGCCCGGCTGGACGACGTCGCCGGCTGGTTCCCGGCCCGGGTGACGGCCGCGCTGGTCGCCGGCGTACGCCCGGCCTCTGCCCGCGCCGTCCTTGCCGCCGTCCGCACGCAGGCGCCGGCGCACCCGTCGCCCAATGCCGGCGTCGCCGAGGCCGCGTTCGCCGCCGCCCTCGGGCTGTGCCTGGGCGGCGAGAACCGCTACGGCGGCCGAGTCGAGCTGCGCCCGCCGCTGGGCACGGGGCGCCCGGCGGGGGCCGGCGACATCGCCCGCGCCGTCGCCCTGTCCCGCGACGTCGCCCTGGCCCTCGGTGCACTTTGCGTCGTGCTCTCGAGGATCTCGACGCGGAACGCGCCCGCATGATCCCCGCCGGCGACCACGGGGGAGACGGCGCCAGGCTGGCCGCCGCGCTCGGGGTCGACGCGGCCGCGGTGCTGGACCTGTCGGCCAGCCTCAACCCCTTGGCGCCCGACGCCGGCGAGGTGGTGGGCAAGCACCTCGATGCGCTGCGGCGCTATCCCGACCCGGCCAGGGCGACGGCGGCACTGGCGGACGCCATGGGCGTGGACCCCGATCGGCTGCTGCTGACCAACGGTGGAGCCGAGGCGATCGCCCTGGTCGGTGCCGAGCTCGGCGGGCGGGTGGAGGAGCCCGACTTCGGGCTCTACCCCCGCGGGGGAGGGCCCCTGTGGCGGTCTAACCCCCACAACCCGACCGGGCGGCTGGCGCAGGGTCATGCCGATGTCTGGGACGAGGCGTTCTACCCGCTGGCCACCGGTCGGTGGACACGGGGCGAAGGTGTCGTCGTCGGCTCGCTGACCAAGCTGCTGGCGTGCCCGGGCCTGCGGGTCGGCTACGTGCTGGCCCGGCAGGCCCGGCGGCTGCGCCAACCGGCGTGGTCGGTCAACGGGCTGGTCGCGGCCGCGCTGCCCGACCTGCTGGAGGCGGTCGACCTCCCGGGCTGGGCCGCCGGCATCGCCACCCTGCGCTCGCGCCTCGTCGAGGTCCTGCGTGGTGCGGGACTGGATCCTCAGCCCTCAGACGCCAACTTCGTGCTGGTCCGTGCTCCGGGCCTGAGGGCTCGCCTCGCGCCCCGAGGCGTCCTGGTGCGGGACTGCGCCAGCTTCGGGCTCCCCGAGCACGTGCGCATCGCCGTGCCGAACGAGGCCCGTCTGGCCCGCCTCGAGGAGGCTCTGTGCCCGGCGGGCTGATGGTGTGTGGCACGGCCAGCGATGTCGGGAAGAGCTCGGTCGTCGCCGGCCTGTGCCGGGTGCTGCACCGCCAGGGTGTCAGCGTGGCGCCGTTCAAGGCCCAGAACATGGCCAACAACTCCTACGTGACGCCGTGCGGCCACGAGATCGGCCGGGCGCAGGGCGTGCAGGCCCTGGCCGCCGGCGCCGTCCCCGAGGTGGCCATGAACCCGATCCTCCTCAAGCCGACGGGCGAGCGCACGAGCCAGGTCGTCGTCATGGGCCGGCCGGCCGGCCACCTCGACGCCGCCGCGTACCAGGACCGCAAGCCGGTGCTCTTCGCCACCGTCCTCGAGGCGCTGGCCGACTTACGGTCGAGGTTCGACGTGGTGATCGTCGAGGGCGCCGGCAGCCCGGCCGAGATCAACCTGCTGAGCTCCGACATCGTCAACCTTCGGCTGGCGGCCGCCGCCGGCCTGCCCGCCATCGTCGTCGGCGACATCGACCGGGGCGGGGTGTTCGCCGCCTTCTACGGCACCGTCGCCCTCCTGCCAGACCACCTCCGCCCGCTGGTGCGGGGCTTCGTCGTGAACAAGCTGCGGGGCGACCCGGCGCTGCTGGGCGAAGGCCCCGCGGACCTCGAGCGCCGGAGTGGCGTGCCGACCCTCGGCGTGCTCCCGTACCTGCATGGCCTTTCGCTCGACGCCGAGGACTCCCTAGCCCTGCCGGAGGTGGCGCCCGCCGGGGGCGAGCCGCTCGACGTCGCCGTCATCCGCTTCCCTCGCATCGCCAACTTCACCGACCTCGACCCTTTGACCATGGAGCCCGCGGTCGGGGTGCGGTTCGTCGACCGGCCGGCGGCCTTGGGCCGGCCCGACCTCGTCGTCCTGCCCGGGACCAAGGCGACCGTCACCGACCTCGAATGGCTGCAGGGTCGTGGCCTGCACACGGCGGTGGAGGCGTCCGGCGCGCCGGTACTCGGAATCTGCGGCGGCTACCAGATGATGGGCCGCACGATCACCGACGACGTCGAGTCGAACCGGGGCACGGTCGAGGGCCTGGGCTGGCTCGACGCCGAGACGGTCTTCCAGCCGACCAAGGTCACCCGTCAGCGCCGGGGCCACGCCATGCACCAGCGAGTCACCGGGTACCAGATCCACCACGGTCGGGTGTCGGCGGCCGACCCGTGGATCTCCCTCGACGACGCCTACGGCGCCGACGCCGAGGGCTCCCGACGGGACCGGTTCGTCGGCACCACGCTCCACGGCCTGTTCGAGGACGACGGCTTCCGCGCCGCCTTCCTCAGCTGCCTTTCCGGCGGACGTGAGCCGTCGGGCGTGTCGTTCGCCGCCGCCCGAGAGGTCCAGCTCGACCGCCTCGCCGACATGCTGGAAGCCCATCTCGACCTCGCCGCCATCGAGACCCTGCTGGCGTCCGGGCCGGGGGCCCGGACCATCGACAAGGAAGCCACGTGATCCTCGTCCTGACCAACGCCGACACCGAGATCCTCGCCCTGCGGTCGGTGGTCGAGGCCCTTCCCGCCGGCTTCCCGCCGGTGCGGGCCGCCCGCCCAGTGGAGGTGCCCGACCTCGATGGCGTCACCATGGTCCTCGTCCGGCTGCTCGGCGGGCGCCGGGCGTGGGAGGAGCAGTTCGACGACCTGCGCCGGCGATGCATCCATGGGGGCGTGCCCCTCCTTGCCTTCGGCGGCGAGGCGACCCCCGACGCCGAGCTGACCGCTCTGTCGACGGCGCCCGCGGCGACGGTCGCCCGGGCCTTCGAGTACCTGGCCCACGGTGGCCTGCCGAACACCGAGCAGCTCCTGCGTTTCGTCGCCGGGTACCCGCACCAGCCGCCCGCCGAGGTGCCGGCCTTCGGCGTGCTCGGTCAGCCGGCGCACGACCCGCAGCGCCCCACGGTCGGCGTGGTCTTCTACCGGGCGCATGTCCTGGCCGGCAACACCGGCTTCGTCGAGGACCTCTGCCGGGCGATCGAAGCACGGGGCGCCAACGCCCTTCCGGTGTGGTGCTACTCACTGCGGGCCGATGCCGGCGTCTTCAGCCTGCTGCGCGACGTCGACGTGCTGGTCACCACCGTCCTGGCCATGGGGGTGAGCGACGGCGACGACTGGGACGCCTCGGCCCTCGCCGCCCTCGACGTCCCGGTCCTCCAAGCGGTGGCGGCCACCCAGCCCGCCGCGGCCTGGCAGGAGAACACCGCAGGGCTCACTCCCATCGACGTGGCCATGAGCGTCGCCATCCCCGAGTTCGACGGGCGCATCATCGGCGTGGCGTTCTCGTTCAAGGAGATCGTCGACGACGGCGACGAGCTGGGCGCCCCCGTCACCGCGTACCGGACCGTCCCCGATCGCGTCGACCGGATCGCCGGCCTGGCCACCAGGCTGGCCGCCCTCGGCCAGGTACCCAACGGCGACAAGCGGGTCGCCGTCGTCCTGTCCGCGTACCCGACCAAGAAGAGCCGCATCGGCAATGCGGTAGGCCTCGACACGCCGGTCTCGGTGGTCGACCTCCTCCGCCAGCTGGAGGAAGCCGGCTACCGGGTCGACCGCATACCCGACGACGGCGACGCCCTCATGGCCGAGCTGGCCGACGGTGGCATCTGCGGCCGCTGGCCGGCCGAGCGGTACGTGGCCCCCGCGGCCACGACCGAGACGTGGGGCTCCCCGGAGGAGGAGTTCACCTTCGCCGGCATCGACCTGGGCGGTGTGCTCGTCGCCATCCAGCCCGCACGCGGTTTCGGCGAGAACCCCATCGCCGTCTACCACTCGCCCGACCTGGCTCCCACCCACCACTACCTGGCCTTCTACCGCTGGCTGGAGGAGGCTTGGGGCGCGCACGCCGTCGTGCACGTGGGCAAGCACGGGACGCTGGAGTGGCTGCCCGGAAAGGGCGTCGGGCTGTCGTCGTCGTGCGCCCCCGACGCCGCCCTCGGTGACCTCCCGTTGATCTACCCGTTCGTCGTCAACGACCCCGGCGAGGGCACGCAGGCCAAGCGGCGGGGTCACGCGGTGATCATCGACCACCTCCTCCCGCCCATGACCCGGGCCGAATCCTACGACGACGTCGCCCGCCTCGAGGCCCTGCTCGACGAGCACGCGTCCATCGCTGCGCTCGACCCAGCGAAGCTGCCGGCCATCCGCTCCCAGGTGTGGGAGCTGCTGGTCCAGGCCGAGATCCACCGTGACCTCGGCGTCACCGACCGCCCCGACGGCGACGACTTCGACGACCTCGTCCTCCATGTGGACGGCTACCTGTGCGAGCTCAAGGACGCCCAGATCCGAGGCGGGCTGCACGTCCTCGGTCGCCCGCCCGAGGGGGAGGCCGAGCTCGACCTGGTGCTCGCGATCACCCGCCTGCCCCAGGGCGACAACGTGCCCGCGCTGCGTGCGCCGGCCGACGGCCGCCACGACGTCGACGCTGCCGAGGCCGAGGCCCGGGCCACCGTCGCGGCCGTCCAGTCCGACGGCTGGACCTACGCCGGCGACCACCCCACCCTGCGGTGGCTCTGCGACCGGCTGGTCCCGGCGCTGCACCGCACCACCGACGAGTTCGCCAACCTGCTCGGCGCCCTCGACGGCCGCCACGTGCCCGCCGGCCCGAGCGGGGCGCCGACCCGGGGCATGGCCCACGTCCTGCCTACCGGCCGCAACTTCTTCTCCGTGGACCCCAAGGCGGTTCCCAGTCGACTGGCGTGGGACGTCGGCCAGAAGCTGGCCGACCAGCTGATCGAGCGCCACGTGCGCGAGGAGGGCCGCCCGCCGGCAACCGTCGGCCTGGTGGTCTGGGGCACGGCGGCCATGCGCACCGGCGGCGACGACGTGGCCGAGGCCCTCGCCCTCCTGGGCGTCCGCCCGGTGTGGGCCGAGGAGTCGGGCCGGGTGACCGGCGTCGAGCTCATCCCCGACGAGGAGCTCGGTCGCCCGCGTGTCGACGTCACCCTGCGCATCTCCGGGTTCTTCCGTGACGCCTTCCCCCACGTCGTCGCCCTCCTCGACGACGCCGTGCGCCTGGCCGGCTTCGACGACGACCCCCGGATCTTCGGCTCCAAGCCCGGCGCCTACGGCTCGGGCATCCTCGCCCTCCTCGAGTCGAGGGAGTGGGACGACGACGACGACCTCGCCGCCGTCTACACCGCCTGGGGCGGATGGTCCTACGGCCGGGCGGCCATGGGGGCGCCGGCGGCGGACGCCATGGAGCGCCGGTTCTCGCTCATCGAGGTGGCGGTCAAGAACCAGGACAACCGTGAGCACGACATCTTCGACTCCGACGACTACCTCCAGGACCACGGCGGCATGATCGCCACCATCCGCTCGCTGCGGGGCGGCGAGGAGCCCAAGGCCTGGTTCGGCGACTCGGCCGACCCGACCAGCCCCAAGGTCCGCTCGCTGTCGGAAGAGGCGGCCCGGGTCGTCCGCACCCGGGTGCTGAACCCGAAGTGGATCGGCGCCATGTGCCGCCACGGCTACAAGGGCGCCTTCGAGATGGCGGCCACGGTCGACTACCTGTTCGGGTACGACGCCACCGCCCACGTCGTGGAGGACTGGATGTACGAGCGGGTCACCGACGCCTACGTCGCCGACCCGGCGGTCCGCAAGCTGTTCGAGCAGTCGAACCCCTGGGCCTTGCGCTCGATCGCCGAGCGGCTCCTCGAGGCCAACGACCGGGGCCTGTGGGACGCCTCCGACCAGGCCCTGTCCACCCTCCGCTCCGCACTGCTGGAGGCCGAAGGCTGGGAGGAGGGCCGGTGACCATGCCAGCTGAAGTGCGGTTTCCCTTCGCCGCCGTCGTCGGCCAGGACGAGGCCAAGCTCGCCCTGCTGCTCGCCGCAGCCCAGTCCGCGATCGGCGGCGTGCTGCTCCGAGGCGAGAAGGGCTCGGCCAAGACCACCCTGGCCCGGGGGCTGGCCCGCCTGCTGCCCGGTGACGCCCCCTTCGTCGAGCTGCCCGTCGGCGCCACCGAGGACCGTCTCGTGGGGTCCATCGACCTGGCCGCGGCGCTCACCGGCGGCGAGGTCCGCTTCTCGCCCGGCCTGCTGGCCACCGCCCACGGCGGCGTGCTCTACGTCGACGAGGTGAACCTGCTGCCCGACCACCTGGTCGACGTGCTGCTCGACGTCGCCGTCTCCGGCGTCAACCGCGTGGAGCGGGAGGGGGTGAGCCACACCCATCCCAGCCGGTTCGTGCTCGTCGGATCGATGAACCCCGAGGAGGGTGACCTGCGCCCCCAGCTTCTCGACCGCTTCGGCCTGGCCGCCGACGTGGTGGCGCCCGGCGACCCCGCGGATCGGGCGGAGGCCGTGCGCCGGCGCATGGCCTTCGACGCCGACCCCGCCGCCTTCGCCGCGGCCTGGCCCGACGACCCGCTGCCCCCCACCCCGGCGGCGGCCCTGCCCGACGAGCTGGTCCACCGGATCAGCGTGCTGTGCGCGTCGGTCGGTGCCGAGGGGTTGCGGGCCGACCTCGTCATCTGCCGGGCCGCGGCCGCCCTCGCCGGCCTCGAGGGCCGGGTCACGACGACCGTCGACGACGTACGCCGGGTCGCCCCCCTTGCCCTGGCGCATCGCCGCCGGCGCCATCCCTTCGACGACCCCGGCCTGCCCCGGGAGGAGATCGACCACGCCCTGGCCGACGCGACCGGTGACGGCGAAGAGGACGAGGAGCGGGTGGCCACCCCCGATGCACCACCGGAGCGGGTCACCCGGCTGGAGGCGCCCCGCACCGCCGCCACCGGTGGCGGCCGCCGGTCGACGGTGCAGGGGGACCGGGGCCGGCTGGTCGGCGACCGCGCCGCCTCGGGCGGCCTCGGTTCCGTGGCGATCGGCCCCACGGTCCGGGCCGCCGCCTCCCGGGGCCACGCTGCGCCGATCGCCGCGGCCGACGTGCGCGAGGCCGTGCGGGAGGAGCGGGCCGGCAACCTCGTGATCCTCGCCGTCGACGCGTCGGGCTCGATGGGCGCCGAGGCCCGCATGGAGGCGGCCAAGGCCGCCGTCCTCGGCCTGCTGCTCGATGCCTATCAGCGCCGCGACCGCGTCGCCCTCGTCACCTTCCGAGGCGACGCCGCCGACGTCGTCCTCCGGCCGACGGGGAGCGTGGAGGTCGCCAAAGCGCGGTTGACCGACCTTCCGACCGGCGGCCGTACCCCGCTCGCCGCCGGCATCCGCACCGCCCTGCAGCTGGCCCAGCACCCCGCCGACCGCCCGCTCCTGGTCCTGGTCTCCGACGGTCGGGCCACCGCCGGCCCCGCCGGCCAGGACGCACTCGTCGCGGCCAAGGAGGCGGCCGCCGAGGTCCGGCGCCGGAAGGTCCCGGCGGTGGTCGTCGACGCCGAGGACGGGGCCACCCGGCTCGGACTGGCCGCCGAGCTGGCCGAGGCCATGGGCGCCCGCTACCTCACCCTGCCGCAGCTCAACGCCGGGTCAGTGCGCCGGCTGGCGGGCGACTGATCCCGATACGGGCGCGCTCGCCCGCCGCAACCCCAGCTGCCCGTGCCCGAGCGACCACCCGCCGGCCCATCGCTCACCGGCCGGCCGGCGGGCGATGGAGTCGACGTGCCACCAGTCGGCCTGGATCCGGTCGGCGGAGACGTCGACGGTGACGTAGCCGTGGTGATCGACGTCGGCCAGCCGGAGGTGGCGGTTCTGGGAGAGCAAGACCCGGCGGGCCAGAGCGGAGACCCCGGGGACGGCGGGGAGCACCGTCCGGGCGAAGCTGTCGGTCGTCACGCTGGGCGACACGAACTCCGCTCCGACCGGCAAGTCGGCGGCCCAGGACGAGTGGATGTCACCGGACAGCACGGCCACGTCGGAGGCCCAGCCCCCCCGCCGCAGCGTCTCGAACAAGCGCTCCCGCTCCGCCGGGTAGCCGTCCCATTGCCCGGCGTTGAACCCGAGGCCGCCGGCGACGTTGAGGGCCCGCAGCGGCGCCATCATCACCTGGTTGCCCAGCAGCAACCAGCGGGCCGTGGACGCCGAGGCCTCGGCTTCCAGCCAGCGCCACTGCGCCTCCCCGAGAAGCGCCCGAGGCGTGCGGTCGGGCCGCAGGATCGGGCGTTCGGTGGTAGCGGGCGGCCGCTCGCGGCCGACCACCCGTGTGTCGAGCAGGACGAGGTCGGCCAGCGGGCCGAGGCGCAGGCTCCGGTAGACGGAGTCGTGGCCCGACCGCCGCATCGGGATCCACTCGAAATAGGCCTGCACGGCGGCCGCCTTGCGGTTCTCCCACGGCCCGTGGTGCTCGGGACGGTGGGCCGCGGCACCACCCCGCCACGTCCCCCCCACCAGGTCGTGGTCGTCCCACGCGGCGGCGATGGGGTGGCTGGCGTGGAGGGCCTGGAGGTCGGGATCGCTCTTGTACTGCGCGTGCCGGATGCGGTAGTCCGCCAGCGTAACGAGTGGGCCCGCGGGCCGGTGGGAGCGGACGGCGCGGCGGTTCCCCCTCATGACGTCGTTCTCGTACAGGTAGTCACCGACCTGCACGACGAGGTCCAGGTCTCGGGCGGCGAGGTTGGCGTAGGCGGTGAAGAACCCGCACGACCAGTAGGCGCACGACGTCAGCCCCAGCCGGAGCGGGGCGGCGGAGCCGTCGGCGGCCGGTGCCGTTCGGGTCCGGCCTACCGGCGACGTCACGCCGCCGGCGGAGAACCCGTACCAGTACGTCGTCGCCGGTTCGAGCCCCCCGACGTCGACGTGCACCGTGTAGTCCGCTTCGGGTGACGCTTCGGCGGTGCCGCCGGCCAACGGCTCGTCCGCCGACGGACCGATCCACCAGTCGACGGCCACCGGTCCGGCGGCGTCGGTGGTGCAGCGGGTCCACAGCAGCACGCCGTCGGGAACGGGGTCGGCGCTGGCGACGCCGTGGCGGAACGCGATCAAGACGGGCCTGACCGTACCGCCGAATCGAGCACCGGTCCGGCGCATGACAGTGTGTCGACCATGGATGTAGGGATCGTCGGAGGGACCGGGCCGGCGGGCCGCGCACTGGGGGCCAGGCTGGCATCGGTCGGCCTGGAGGTGGTCATCGGCTCGCGTTCGGCCGAGCGGGCGCAGGAGATCGTCGACGGCATCCACAAGAAGTGGCCCGAGCTCGACCTGCCGCTGCGCCCGGCAGCCAACCCCGAGGCCTCCTCGGCCGCACTCGTCGTGATCGCCACGCCGTGGGACGCCGCAGCCGACACGGCGGCCGGCCTGCGCGACGAGCTGGCGGGAAAGGTGGTCATCTCCATGGGCAACGCCCTGGCGAAGGTCGACGGGGAGCTGCAGGCCGTTCACCCACCGGGCGGGTCGGTGGCCGCCGGCGTCCAGGCCGCGATACCGGACTCACTGGTCTCCGCGTCCTTCCACCACCTCCCCGCCCGCTCCCTGGGCGACCTCCATCGGCCCGCCTCAGGTGACGTGCTGATCTGCACCGATCACCCGGACGCCATGCGGGCGACCGCGGACCTGATCCGCCGGATCCCCGGCCTCCGTCCCTTCGACGCCGGCTCCCTGGCCGCCGCCGGCCCCGTCGAGGCGTTCACCGCCGTGCTGCTCAGCTTGAACAGCCGGTACAAGGGCCGTGCCACCATCCACCTCACGGGCATCGACGGCGACAACCCGCGCTGATGCGGTTGTACGACACCGCCCGCCGGGCGGTGGTCCCCTTCCAGCCGGGGCCACTGGTGAAGATGTACACGTGCGGCATCACGCCGTACGACGCCACCCACGTCGGCCACGCGGCGACGTACGTGCTCTACGACGTCCTCCAGCGCCGGCTTCGCGACCTCGGTCACCGGACGCAGTGCGTACGCAACATCACCGACGTGGACGACGACATCCTGCGGAAGGCCCGCGAGGTCGGCATGCCGTACCTGGAGCTGGCCGGCGCCGAGGTGGCGCGGTTCCAGGCCGACATGCGGGCCCTCAACATGCTGCCGGCGTTCAGCGAGCCGGCGGCCAGCTCGGCCATCCACGACATCCTCGGCTTCATCGGCATGGTCCTGGACCGGGGCCACGCCTACCAGGCCGCCGGCGCGGTGTACTTCAGCGTCTCGAGCTTCGAGCGGTTCGGGCAGGTCAGCCACCTCGGCCGCGACGAGATGCTCGAGCTGGCCGCCGAACGCGGCGGCAACCCCCACGACCCGGCCAAGCGCGACCCGCTCGACTTCGTGCTCTGGCAGCCATCCGCTCCCGACGAGCCGGCGTGGGACTCCCTGTGGGGCCCCGGCCGTCCCGGGTGGCACATCGAGTGCTCGGCCCTCGCCATGCGGGAGCTGGGCACGACCATCGACCTTCACGGCGGCGGCAGCGACCTCATCTTCCCCCACCACGAGTGCGAGGCCGCCCAGTCCGAGGCCGCAACCGGCGAGCGGTTCGTGCGCCACTGGTTGCACGCCCCGATGGTCGAGTACGACGGCACGAAGATGTCCAAGTCGCTGGGGAACCTGGTATTCGTCAGCGAGCTGGTCAAGGAGTGGGACCCGATGGCGGTACGCCTGGCCATCCTGGACCACTCCTACCGCAGCCCGTGGCTGTGGCACGACGGCCTGCTTCCCGAAGCCGCCGGGCGCCTGGAGCGCTGGCGCGCGACCGGGGCCGGCGACCGGGGCGCTAGCGTGGAGGGGGTCCGGGCAGCCCTCGACGACGACCTCGATCTTCCCGGGGCGCTCCGGACGATCGACGACGCGGCCGCCGCCGGCCAGGGCGTGCGTCGAGCCGCCGACCTGATCGGAGTCGCCCTCACGTGAGCGAGAACAAGAAGTCCTTCTGGGCCAGCGTTCCCGGCGTCATCACCGGCATGGCCGGCCTGCTGACCGGCATCGTGGGGCTGGTGACCGTCCTGATCCAGCTCGACGTCATCGGCGGCGGCGACTCCAACGGGGCGCCGGCCGCCGGCGTGTCCACCACCGTCGCCGGACAGGCGCCGGCCGGAGGCGGCACCAACACCACCGTGGGCGGCCGGCTCACCGCCAGTCCCACCCGGCTCACGATGCGGCCGACGGAGCGCGACAGGACCGTGACCGTCCAGAACTCGTCGACGGCGACCGTCACCGTGGTCAAGCCCGAGCTCACCGGCAAGGACCGCACGGCCTTCAGCACCGACACGGGATGCACCAACGTCGCCCTCCGCCCCGGTGGCAGCTGCACGGTGAAGGTGACGTTGGCGCCGAGCGGGGCACTGCGGACCTATGAGGCCACGCTGGTGCTCGAGGCCCGGGAGCTGACCCAGGTGACCGAGGTGCCGATCGAGGCCACCACCGTCCTCTGACCCGCCGGCCGCGGTGCCGGTACTCTCAGCGCGCATGGACCCTGCCGGACTTCGGCCGCTCGGGGTCGGTGAGGTCCTCGACGTCGCCATCAAGATCTACCGGGCGCGCTTCGGCGTGATGGTGAAGTCGGTCGCCGTCGTCCTCGGGCCGGTGTTCGCCTTGTCGGTGCTGATCAGGATCTCCATCCCCGCCGGGGAAAACCTGTTCCAGGTGACCCAGCCCGGGGCCACACCGGAGCTCGACGCCGACCAGTTCTGGGCCTTCCTGGCCGGCACCGTGCTCATCGGCATCCTGGCCTACATCGCCTCACAGTTGGCGACCGGCGCGTGCTTCAAGGCAGTCAGCGGTGCGTACCTCGACGAGAACCCCGACTGGCGTGAGTCCCTGCGCTTCGCCCGGTCGCGACTCGGGTCGCTGCTCTGGCTTTCCTTTCTCATGGTCGTCTGCCTCGCCCCCGCCTTCCTCGCCTGCCTCCTGCCCGGGCTCTACCTGTACGTCGCCTGGTCGGTGTCCGCGCCCGTCCTCCTGGTCGAGGACTTGAAGGGGTGGTCGGCGATGAAGCGCTCACGCCAGCTGGTGAAGGGCCGGTTCTGGCCCACGGTGGCGGTCCTCGTCCTGGTCATCGTGCTGACCGGGATCGTGCAGGCCATCCTCGTGGGACTGGCCGCCGGCATCGTCGCCGTGAGCGGCAACGAGGTGGCGGCCGCGTTGGCTGACGGCCTCGGCCAGATGGCGGCCAGCGCGCTCACCACGCCGCTGTCGGCGGCGGTGCTCGCCGTCCTGTACTTCGACCTCCGGGTGCGCAAGGAGGGCTTCGACCTCGAGCTCCTCGCTCATCGCCTCGGCGTCGACCCCTCCACCGTGCCGGGGATCGATTTCGTGCCGCCGGCGGCGTCGGCCGTGAGCGACGACCAGCCCCCCTTCTGGCCGCCACCGCCCGGCTGGAAACCGCGCGATGGCTGACCGCCGGCGATCGGTCGCGGCCATGGTGCTCGTCGTGCTCCTCGACGTCGCCCCCGCGGGGGCCGCGCGCGCCCAGACCGCCATCAGTGGCCGGCAGCTGGAGGACCTGGCCGAGCGGGCGGTCGACGACGCCCGTGCCCTCGCCCAGCTGCGGGCGGTGCGCCAAGTGGACGGCCAGCCCGTCGACATGTCCCGAGCCCTCGCCGGCGCCGAGGGGCCGGAGCTCACCACGCGGCTCCGCACGTTGGCCCGAGGCGGCGCGCCGGCGCCGGTCGACGCAGTGCAGGCCCGGCACGACGCCGAAGAGGTGTTGGAGGGGCGCCGGTTCAAGCCCTCACCCGTGCCGAGGCCGTTCGCCGGCATCCTTCGAACCATGGGTGGCTGGCTGAAGCCGCTGGTGGAGCCGCTCGAAGCGGGGTGGAGGCGAATCACGGCGAACGCGGCCGTCCAACTCGCGGTGGTCGCCGCGGTGTTCGTCCTCGCGCTGGCGATCAGTGGCCGCCTCGTCGGCCGCCGCAGCCCCGACGCCGTCCGCCGGTCCCGCGGCATCGGGGCCGAGGGGCACGGCGCCGACCCCGAGGAGCTGGAACGGCGGGCCGTGGAGGCGGAGCGGGCCGGCGACCTCGACCGGGCGGTCCGGCTGCGGTTCGTCGCCGGCGTGCTCCGCCTCGACGAGGCCGGCGTGGTCACGTACCGCACGAGCCTGACCACCGGCCAGCTGCGGGCCCGCCTTCCCCCGGGGACCTTTTCCGGCCTGGCCACCGCCTTCGACGAGATCGTCTACGGCGGGCGTCCTGCCGGCGAGTCCGACGTCCGCGCCGCGACGGAGGGCTGGCCGAGAGTGCTGGCCGAGGCCCGCCGGTGATCCTCGACGCCTGGCGGGCGATGCGCCCGGGCACACGGGTCGTCGTAGGCGCGGTGGTCATCGTCATGGGGCTCAACCTGCTGAGTGCCGGCCTCACCCTGGTCACCGGTGGGTCCGGTCCCGGCGGGCCGACGTCGTCGTCCTATGCCACCGGCGGCGACGGCCTGGCCGCGTACGCCGCGCTGCTCGCCCGCCATGGCCACGGCGTGGACCGCCTGCGGACCTCGCTCGACCGGGCGGTCCTCGACCCGGCCGTCACCCTCGTCGTGGCCGACCCGGGTGATGTGTCGCCCGCCGAGGGACGGGCGATCGCCGCCTTCGTCGCCGCCGGGGGCCGTCTCGTCGCCGCCGGCCGCGGCGTCGAGTCCGTGCTCGCCGGCCTGCCGGGCGGCGGACCAGCCTGGGCCGATGCCGGGGTGCGCGCCGGCCGGCCCCTCGTGCCCGCGCCGGAGGTGGCCGGTGTGGACGTCGTCGAGTCCGCGGGCGCCGGCGCGTGGGACGACCCGGGCGCCACCCTCCCCCTGCTCGGCGACCGTGACCGGCTGCTGGCCACGGTGGCGTCGGTGGGAACGGGCCGGGTGATCGCCTTGGCCGACGCCTCGCCGCTCCAGAACCGGCTGCTGGCCAGGGCGGACAACGCGGCATTCGGGCTGGCCGTCGTGGGTGCCGGCCGGCCGGTGGCCTTCGCCGAAGCTCAGCACGGGTACGGCCGGCGCACGGGCGTGGGCGCCATCCCGGCGCGCTGGCGGTGGGCGCTCGCCGGCGGGTTCCTCGCTGCCGTCGTCTGGATGTGGTCGCGGGCCCGCCGGCTCGGGCCGCCCGACGAGGTGGAAATCGCCGCGCCCCCGCCCCGCCGGGCATACGTCGACGCGATGGCCGCCGCCCTCGCCCGAACGGGCCAGCGCGACGTGGTGGTCGCCCCGCTCCAGGAGCGGGCCCGCCGGCGCCTCACGGCACGAGTCGGCCTCGGCCGGGACGCCACCGACGACGACCTGCGTCGGGCGGCGGCGGACGTGCCCCTCCGGCCCGAGGAGGTCGACGCCCTGTTCCGCCCCTGCCGCAGCGACGACGATGTGGTCGCCGTCGGCCGCGCCCTGGCCCGGCTCACCGAGCACAGCGTGATGACTCGCCGGTGACCGGTCTGGCCGAGCTCCGTGCCGCGGTGGGCCGTGAGGTGGGCAAGGTCGTCGTCGGCCAGGAAGGGGCCCTCGACGTCCTGCTCGCCGCCCTGGCCGTCGGTGGGCACGTGCTCCTCGAAGGCGTCCCCGGGGTCGGCAAGACCCTCCTGGCCGACGCCACGGCGCGAGCGCTCGGCCTGGAGTTCCGGCGTATGCAGTTCACCCCGGACATGCTCCCCTCCGACATCACCGGCACCATGACCCTGCGGGGCGGCGATCTGACTTTCCGGCCCGGACCGGTGTTCACCAACCTGCTGCTGGCCGACGAGGTGAACCGCACGCCACCGAAGACCCAGGCCGCCCTTCTCGAGGCCATGCAGGAGCGCCAGGTCAGCGTGGAGGGCACGCCGCGGCCGCTCCCTGACCCGTTCCTCGTGGTCGCCACCCAGAACCCCATCGAGTACGAGGGCACGTACCCGCTGCCCGAGGCCCAGCTCGACCGCTTCCTCGTCAAGCTCGACGTGACCTACCCGGAGGAGGCCGGCGAGGTGGCCATGCTGCGCCTGGCCCACCACGGGGTCGACCCGGTGACCCTCGCCGACGTCAGGCCGGTCGCCGCCGCCGACCTCCTCCGGGCCGTCCGCCGGGAGGTCGACGCCACGACGGTCAGCGCCGAGCTCCTGGCCTACGTCGCTGCCGTCGTCCGCCGGACCCGTTCACTGCCGAGCGTGGCCCTGGGAGCCAGCCCCCGGGCCGCGGTGCACCTGCTCGCCGCGTCCAAGGCCGCCGCCCGCCTGGCCGGACGCACGTTCGTCACGCCCGACGACGTGGTCGGTATGGCCGTCCCCGTGCTGCGCCACCGGCTTCTGCTCCGGCCCGAGGCCGAGCTGGAGCGCTACCGGCCCGACGACGCGGTGGCCACCGCGCTCGCCGCCGTCGCTGTTCCCAGGTGAGCGGAGCTGCCGGCCGGCCGTGCCGGCCTTGCCGGAGCGCAGCGCAGGCCTCTGCCGGCATGGCCCCGAGGGCCGGCGGGCGCAGCGACCAGGGGACACGGTGAGCGGAGCCGCCGGCCGGCCGTGCCGGCCTTGCCGGAGCGCAGCGCAGGCCTCTGCCGGCATGGCCCCGAGGGCCGGCGGGCGCAGCGACCAGGGGACACGGTGAGCGGAGCCGCCGGCCGGCCGTGCCGGCCTTGCCGGAGCGCAGCGCAGGCCTCTGCCGGCATGGCCCCGAGGGCCGGCGGGCGCAGCGACCAGGGGACACGGTGAGCGGGCGCAGCGACCAGGGGATACCGTGAGCCCGACGCCGAGGGCGGCGCTGCTGCTGGCGGCCGTCGCCGCGCTGGCGCTGGTCGTACCCGTGCCCGTGGCCGTGCTTGGCGCGGTGGTCGTCGTGGCCGCCACCGTGGCCGACGCCTTCTCGGTGCGTGCCGACCCGGGCGTCGCCCGCCGGCTCGGCGGTGTGCTGGCCCGCGGCGTCCCTGCGGTGCTCGAGCTCGAGACCGCCCGCGCCAGCCGCGGACGCGCCCGTCTGCGCCAGCCCGTGCCGCCCTTCTTCGAGGTGGAGCCCGCGGAGGCCGACGACCGTCTCGATGCCGTGGTCACCGCCCACCGGCGGGGCCGCCACGCCGTCGTCGAGCCGGCCGTGCGCGTCACCGGGCCGCTGGGGCTGGGGCGTTGGTACCACCGTGGCAAGGGTGTCTCCGACGTGGTCGTCTACCCCGACCTCCCGGCCGCCCGCCGGCTGGCCCAGGCCGTGCGCCAGGGGAAGCTGGGCCCTGACGGTCGGCGGGTCCGAGGGCCGCTGGGGCTGGGCACCGATTTCGAGTCGGTGCGGGAGTACGCCCCGGACGACGACGTGCGCCGCATCAACTGGCGGGCCACCGCCCGTCTAGGGAAGGCCATGACCAACCAGTACCGGTTGGACCAGAACCGCGACGTGGTCTGTCTGGTGGACACCGGCCGGCTGATGGCCGCGCCACTGGGCGACCGCAGCCGGCTCGACGCCGCCCTGGACGCCGTGGCCGCGGTCGCCGTGGTGGCCGACGAGGTCGGCGACCGCTGCGGGGTGGTGGCCTTCGACACCGAGGCCCGGCGGGAGGTGCGACCGCGGCGCGGCGGCGCCCGGGCCGTCGTCGACGCCACCTTCGACCTCGAGCCCCGCCCGGTCGACAGCGACTACGAGCTGGCGTTCACCGCCGTGGCCCGGTCGAAACGGTCGTTCGTCCTGCTCATCACCGACCTGCTCGAGGAGTCGGCGGCCAGGTCGCTGGTCGACGCGGTCCCGATCCTCGCCCGCCGGCACGTCGTGGTCGTGGCCACGGTGGCCGACCCTGACGTGGTGGCTCTGGTGAGCGTCCCGCCGGCGACGCCGTTCGACGTGTACGCCGCGGCGGTCGCCCACGACGTGCTCGACGCCCGGGCGGTGGTGTCGGCCGGCCTGGCCCGGACCGGCGCCGAGGTGGTCGAGGCCGGTCCTGACGCGTTCTCCTCGGCGTGCGTGACGGCCTACCTCAGGGCGAAGCACCGGGCGCGACTGTGAGGGGCCGCCCGAGCCGCCACACCAGCGCCCAGTACAGCGCGCCAAGTCCGAACCCGACGGCGAGCGCAGGGGCCACGCCGATGCCCAGTGGCGTCACCAACCCCTCGGTCAGGCCGGCGGCGACGAGCCAGAGGGCGGTGCCCAGGACCAGCTCGACGGCGGCTCGGGCCTCGATGAGGAGGGCCTGGCCCCTGGGGCGCCGGCCAGGGTCGACGAGCGCCCAACCGATCCGCAGGCCGGCGGCACCGGCGACCACGATGCACGAGAGCTCGAGCACGCCGTGGGGGACGATCAGCTCGACCAGGGCCGAGCCGTTCCCCCCGGCGGTCCCGACGCCGGCGACCACGCCGATGAGCACGCCGTTGAAGATCAGGAGGGCGGCGGTGAGCAGGCCGAACGTCATGCCGCCGGCGACGGCGCCGAATGTCACCCGAATGTTGTTGGTGAAGATGGCGGCCGAGAACGACGCCCGTTCACCGGTGGAGAGGCCGAGGTCGGTCCCCTCGGTACGGGGCCGACCGGCCTCGGCGCTGGAGGGCATCAGGGCGCCGGCGGCGCCGGGGTCGTCCCATGCCCACACGCCGGCGACGAGGGTGGGAACGAGGAGCAGGACGGCGGCGATGGCGAGGACCGCCGGCCGTTCCCGAACCCGGCGCCAGTACCCGTGCACGAGGAAGTCCCACGCCGACTCCCGCCGCACGGCCGTCCCGTAGACGAGGCTGTGGGCCCTCCCGACCAGATCCTCCAGCGCGGGCACGGTCGGCTCGGCGGGGAACCGCTGGCGGGCGACGGCGAGGTCGGCGGCCGCACCGCGGTACAGCGCACCCAGCTTGCGCATCCTGTCGGCGCCGATGCGTTCCGGGCGGCCCCTGGCTTCGGCGAGCAGCGCGTCGAGCTCGTCCCAGGAGGGGCGACGGTCGGCGATGAAGCGGTCTAGGTTCACAGTCGGTGTTCTACGAGGATCGCATCTCGGTGGCGACGCCGGAGGGCGTCACCCTCGAGGCGGCGCTGGCGGGCGTGGGATCGCGCCTGGCGGCCGGCGTCATCGACCAACTGCTGCGGTCGGGCGTCGGGCTCGCGGTGATCGTCCTGATAGCGCTGGTGGGGAAGGGAGGTGTGGGGGACACCCCTTCAGGTCTTGCCGTCGCTGGCCTCCTCGTCGTGCTCTTCCTGGTCCAGTTCGCATACGACGTCCTGTTCGAGACACTGGCGGCGGGCCGCACGCCGGGGAAGCGCTGGACCGGTCTGCGGGTGGTGAAGGTGGGCGGGGCGCCGGTCGGCTTCTTGGCCAGCGCCCTGCGCAACCTGGTGCGCATCGTCGACGCCCTGCCCGGCTTCTACCTGGTCGGGATCGTGACCGTGCTGTTCACCCGGAACAACCAGCGCCTCGGGGACCTGGCCGCAGGCACCGTGGTCATCCGGGACCGCAGGCAGGCCACCGCTCTGCCGCAGGCTCGTTCGGTGACCGACGACACCGCGCTCTACGACGTGTCGACCATCTCGGCCGACGAGGTGGCGACCGTCCGCCGGTTCCTCGACCGCCGGTCGACGCTCGATCCCGAGGCCCGTGAGCGGTTGGCCCTGGAGATGGCGACGCGCCTCGGGCCCAAGGTGGTCGGCCCGTCGAGGCAGTGGGAGCCCGAGGCGTTCCTCGAGTACCTGGTGGCGGCCAAGGCGGCGAGGGGATGAACGTGAGGGCCCGGTCGACCGTCGACCTCGGCGACCTGCGCATCGCCGGCGCCGTGCTGCTGGCTGCGGCTGCGCTGCTGCCCGTCCTGCCCGGCCCCGACGGCGTGCCATGCCCATTGCGCAGCGTGACCGGCGTCCCGTGCCCGCTGTGCGGCATGACCACCAGCGTGACTGCCGCTGTCCAGCTGGACCCTTTCCAGGCCCTCGCCGCCAACCCGGCCGGGATCCTCGCCGTGCTCATGGCGGTCGCGCTACTGGTGTTCCGCCGCCGGCGAGAGGTCTCCTTCCCCGTCTGGATCGTGCCGGTCGGGCTGGCGCTGATGGAGTTCTGGCAGCTCGCCCGGTTCGGGTTCCTCTGACCCGAGCTTCCGAAGGTGGACGGGTGTACCGTTCCCGCCGTCAAGGGGTGCGGGAACGGGGGAGACAACGATGTCTGACTTTGGTGGCGGTATCGGCGACGCCGGGAGCGTGCAGTCCGGTCCCAGGGCGAGTTTCGGCATCCGGCTCGTAGCGGCGCTGATCGACGGCCTCCTGCTGGGGCTCGTCAGTTTCGTCCTCCGACTCATCCTCGGCGACCTGTTGGGTTCGCTGTTGAACCTCGTACTGGGCCTGGCGTACTACGGCTACCTCGAGGGCAGCCCGTCGGGGCAGACCATCGGCAAGCGGGCCATGAACATCCGGGTGATCGACTTCACGGGCGGGGGGCCGATCGGGCCGGGGCGGGCGCTCCTGCGCTACGTCGGCCGCATCCTCTCGGCGATCCCGTGCGCCCTCGGCTACTTCTGGATGCTGTGGGACAAGGAGAAGCAGACCTGGCACGACAAGATCGCCACCACGGTCGTCGTGCCGACCTCGGCCTACCCGGTGGCCGCCTGGCCGGGCTGAGCCGTCAGCCCGTCGGCGGTAATGCGGGCCGAGAAGCCGCCGACGATGGGCCCGGAGTCGCCCTCGACACACACGTCGCGATACTCGAAGCGGTCCCCCATGGCGCCACCAGTATCCTCGCCTCCGATGAAGGTCTCCCTCCCCGACGGATCCACCCGTGAGCTGCCCGACCACGCCACGCCGGCCGACCTGGCGGCATCCATCGGCCGCGGCCTGGCCAAGGCCGCCGTGGCCGCCGTCGTCAACGGTGCCCCTACCGACCTCGGCGCGCCGCTGCACGAGGGCGACCAGGTCGCCATCGTGACCGACAACACCGACGAAGGGCGCTACGTCCTCCGTCATTCCACCGCCCATGTGATGGCCCAGGCCGTCTGCGACCTCTTTCCGGGGGCGAAGTACGCCATCGGCCCGCCGGTGGAGGACGGCTTCTACTACGACTTCGACCTGCCGGGGGGCGCCCGCTTCAACGAGGACGACCTGGCCCGCATCGAGGCCCGCATGCGGGAGATCGTGGGTGAGAACCAGCCGTTCGTGCGCGAGGAGCTCTCCCGCGAGGAGGGCCTGGAGCGCTTCGCCGACCAGCCGTTCAAGGTCGAGATCATCGAGGGTGTCGACCCCGAGCAGGGCGCCGAGGGCAGCGCGGTCAGCGTCTACCGCAATGACGGCTGGGCCGACCTCTGCCGAGGCCCGCACGTGCCGTCGACGTCGCGCCTCGGCTCGTTCAGGCTCATGAAGGTGGCAGGGGCCTATTGGCGCGGCGACGAGCACCGACCCATGCTCCAGCGCATCTACGGCACGGCGTGGGAGTCCGACAAGGCCCTGGCCGAGCATCTCCACCGGCTGGAGGAGGCGGAGCGCCGCGACCATCGCAGGCTCGGCGTCGAGCTCGACCTCTTCCACTTCCCGCCGGAGATCGGCGGCGGCCTGCCTGTCTTCCATCCCAAGGGCGGCCTCATGCGCAAGCTCATGGAGGACTACTCCAAGGAGGAGCACGAGGCCGCCGGCTACTCGTTCGTGTGGACGCCGCACCTCTCGAAGTCGACGCTCTTCGAGATCTCCGGCCACCTCGATTGGTATGCCGACGGCATGTACCCCCCCATGGAGATGGAGGGGGCGACGTACTACCCGAAGCCCATGAACTGCCCCATGCACATCCTGATCTACAAGAGCCGGGCCCGGTCCTACCGCGAGCTGCCGTTGCGGCTCTTCGAGTTCGGGACGGTGTACCGGTTCGAGCGCTCGGGCGTGCTCCACGGCCTGACCCGCGTGCGAGGCATCACCCAGGACGACTCTCACATCTTCTGCGCGCCGGACCAGCTGGCCGGGGAGCTGACGTCGCTGCTGACGTTCGTCCTCAAGGTCTTGCGGACCTTCGGGCTGACCGAGTTCGAAGCCGAGCTGTCGACGCGCCCTGAGGAGTTCGTCGGCGAGCCGGCCGAGTGGGAGGTCGCCACCGACGCCCTGCGCGTGGCACTGGAGGGCGCCGGCCTCGAGTACGCGGTGGCCGAGGGCGAGGGCGCGTTCTATGCGCCGAAGATCGACGTGCACGTGCGCGACGCCATTGGCCGGCGCTGGCAGATGTCCACCCTGCAGGTCGACCTGCAGATGCCACAGCGCTTCGACATGGAGTTCGTGGGCGCCGACAACGCCCGCCACCGCCCGTACATGATCCACCGCGCCCTCTTCGGCTCCGTCGAGCGCTTCTTCGGGATCCTGCTCGAGCACTACGCCGGCGCCATGCCGGCGTGGCTCTCGCCCGTGCAGGCCCGGGTGCTGCCGGTGCGCGACGACCACGAGCTGTACGCCGCCGCCGTGCTGGGCCGTCTGCAGGCTGCCGGCCTGCGGGCCGACGTCGCCGCCGCCGACGAGCCCCTGGGGAGCCGCGTCCGCAAGGCCAAGCTCGAGAAGCTGCCGTACGTGCTGGTCGTCGGCGACGCCGACGTCGAGGCGGGCACGGTGGGCGTCAACCCACGGGGTGGCGAGGTCGAGCGCGACGTGCCGGTGGGTCTCTTCGTCGACCGCCTACGCGACGAGGTGGAAAGCCGCGCGTGAGCTTGGAGCGGCTGTGGGCCGGCTGGCGCAGTGAGTACGTCGAAGGCGCCGCCGCCGACGAGGGGTGCGTGTTCTGCCGCATCCTGGCCAGCGACGAGGCGGGGGAGGTCACCTACATCGTGCGCCGCGACGCCCACTGCGCCGTCGTCCTGAACGCCTTCCCGTACACGAGCGGACACGTGATGGTCATGCCCGTGCGCCACGTCGGCGAGTTGGAGGAGCTCGACGCGGACGAGGCCAACGCCCTCTGGCGGGAGCTGTCCGCCGCGGTGCGGGCGTTGAAGGCGGGGTACTCGCCCGACGGGCTGAACGTCGGCGCCAACCTCGGTCGCAGCGCCGGCGCCGGCGTGCCCGGCCACTTCCACATGCACTGCGTCCCCCGCTGGAACGGCGACACCAACTTCATGACCACCCTCGCCGAGACGCGCACGCTGCCCGAGTCGCTGCCGGCCACCTACGAGAAGATCCGGAAGGCGTGGCCCACCGATGGCTGACGACGAACACGCCGACGAGCTGCCCGCGGACCTGGACGTCACCCGATACGTCGGGATGTACACCTTCCCCGACATCCGGCGGCGACGGTCGCCGGCGTACGCCTACCTGGTGCTGGCCGCCGGCTTGGGGGTTCTATCGGCCGCCAGCGGCGGGACCGGCGTGCTCGTCAACGAGGGCTTCCTAGCCGCAGCCGTCGCCCTGACCGTGATCGGCATCTACCACCTGGTGGCCGCGTGGCCCTTGGCGGTCAAGGACACCGACGCCCTGCTCGCCGCCGCGGGAAAGGTCGGTTTCCCCGTCGGCCACGCGTCGGCCCAGCTCGGCTGGCGCGGGCTGCGCAGCCGTCCGACGTGGCGCATCCTCCTGTACTCGAGCGAGGAGCCACCCGCCAAGCGCGGCCTGGTCCTGGTGGACGCGGTGGACGGCGAGGTCCTCGACCAGATCGTCGAGGACAACCCCGAGGACTGGTCGTAGTAGCGAAAGGGGGAAACCGCAGGTGAAAACCAGTGCGGGCACTGGCAGCGACAGTCGCCCCCCTTTGCTCATGACCACCCGATGGACGGCGGTGGCGAGTGCCTGCTCTGCGGAGCCTGGCGAGCCGGGACTACTCCGTCTGAGCGCGAAGCTGACGGTGAACCGATCGCCGCGCTACCACTGTTCGTGGAGACGGCTCGTCCGCAGCTGTGACAGCGCCCGACCCACAGGCGCGCCCATCTGCGTCGGGCTGATGGAGATGATGACAGCAGAAGACCCATGAGATACGGTGACCGGGTGCCAAAGTTGCGCCGAAGCGCGACGGCAGGGTGATGACGGATACGGGGGGCGGGGGTGACCACCTACCAGACGAGGCTTGAGCCCGACTTCCGCGTGCTTGCCAATGTCTGGTGCGGGACTCTGCAGGCTTGTCGCGAACACCACACAACGGCGAGCCGTTGACCGGCTCTAGTCCAGGGGGATAAAGCAATGAAGCGTAGCGCGAAGGTCTTCACGGTCGCAGCCGTGTCGGTGGGACTGATGTGGGCCATGCTCCTCCCGGCCTCCGCTGTGGTCTTCAGCAACCCCGCTCAGATCATCCTGCCCGCACCGGCGGTGGGGGTCCCGCCGCCGACCCCTGCGGCGCTGTATCCCTCGAACATCGTCGTTTCTGGGCTTACCGGCAACATCATCGACGTCAACGTGACCCTGCACGGAGTGGACTGCTCGGCCCGCACCGTGGACTTTGCCTATCCCGAGGACATGGACATCCTCGTCGTGGGACCGACGGGCGCCAACGCCCTGATCATGTCGGACGCCGGCGGCGACAACGAGCAGGTACCGCCGCTCCAGTTCAGCGACATCACCCTCACCTTCGACGACCAGGCCGCCAACCAACTGCCCGCGGACACCCAGCTCACGTCCGGCACGTTCCGTCCCGTCGACGACGACGACGACGTGGACCCCCGGGACCCCGCCGGGCCCGACGCCTTCGCCCCTCCCGCGCCGGCGCCCTCCGGGAACACCATGCTCAGCGTGTTCAACGGCACCAACCCCAACGGCACCTGGAGCCTCTACGTGGTCGACGACTTCCCCGGGCCCGACAACTGCGTCATTCGGCGAGGTTGGTCGATCGACATCCTGACCCAAGCGGCCACGGGCACCCCCACCCTCACGACCGCCGTCGTGCCGAGCTCCCCGGCGGTTAATCAGCCATACCGCTTCACCGCCACCCTTGGCGGGGGCAATGCCCCCACCGGCACAATCACGTTCAACCAATTCGCCGGATCGGTCTGCTCGGGGACGCCGGCCTTCACCGACACTGTGCCCGTCAGCGGGAACGGCACCTACCAGAGCCGCATCTTTGCGACAAGCTCGCCTCAATCCCTGTCCTTCCAAGCCGTCTACAGCGGCGACGCCAACAACAGCCCGGTGACGGTCTGCCAACCGTACGAGGTGAACAGGGCTACGCCGACGATCTCGACCCAGGCGTCGGCCGGCGGTCCCTTGGGCACCGTAGTCACCGACACCGCCACCGTGGCCGGCGGCTTCAACCCCACGGGCACCGTCACCTTCAACCTGTACAGGGACGCCACCTGCACCACCGCCCCCGTGTTCTCCTCCACCAACCCGCTGGCGGGCGCAACCGCAACCTCGGCCCCCTTCAACCCCCCCGCACCGGGCACCTACTACTGGATCGCCAGCTACTCCGGCGACGCCAACAACGCCCCGGTCAGCGGCGCCTGCGGCGACCCCAACGAGACCGTCACCATCACCGCCTCCACCGCCGATCTGTCGCTTACCAAGACCTGTACTCCGGGCCCGGTGGCGCCTGGGGCAACCGTGAACTGCACGGTCACGGTGTCCAACGCCGGACCGGCTGCGGCCCAGAACGTGGCGGTGACCGACGACCTGCCCTCGGGGGTGAGCCTGGTGGGCACTCCCGCCGGCCCAGGCTTCACCTGCGGGGTGGGAGATCCGTTCACCTGCACCCTGCCCTCGCTGGCCGCCAATGCCTCGGCCAGCTTCAGCTTCTCAGTGGTCGTGTCGGAGAACGTGACCCCCGGCGCTTCGCTCGTCAACAACGCCACGGTGTCCTCCGCCACCTCCGACCCCAACCCTGGGAACAACACGGCCACGGCCAGCACCTCGGTGGTGACCTGCACGATCACCGGCGCCGGTGACATCACGGGCACGGCGGGCGATGACGTGATCTGTGGTTCGGAAGGCAACGATCGCATCGCCGGCCTGGGCGGCAACGACATCATCTTCGGCTTCGGCGGCGACGACCAGCTCAGCGGGGGTGACGGCAACGACATCCTGCTGGGCGGCGCCGGGAGCGACTCGCTGGTCGGCGGCGCCGGGAACGACCGGCTCTACGGGGGCGGCGGAGGCGTGGATCGACTCTCGGGTGGCCTCGGCGACGACTACCTCAACACCGTGGACGGCACAGCTGACGACCAGATGTCCGGCAGCGAAGGCACCGATACCTGCGTGGGCGACGGCGACGCCAAGGCGCTCTGCGAACTGTAGACACGCCGTCCTGGTCGCTGGCGTTGATGGTCGTGTACACGGAGGGGTCCTCCTCCGGCGTGACCTTGAGCATGGCGTGAGAGTTGTTGGCCGACGCGACGATGCTCTCGAATCCGTCCTCGTTCACGACGACCAGCCGCCGCGTGCGCACCTTCGGTGGCGAGTTGCTGGCGCAGCTCGGCGAGTTCGGCGCGGATCTCGCGGAGTGCTGAGCCCCATGGGCCAATAAAGGCCGCTGCCCTGAGGATCTCATCCTGTGACGCTGCCATCCGGGCCCCGACCAGCTCGTCGAGGCGGTGGACGACGTCCTTGCCGGCAACGGCCTCTATCTGGTCGAGCAGCTCGTCGTAGGTCTTGTCTGCGGCCGTCTCGACGTAGTTCACTTGGTCACCTCGCCCCCTGCCGCTGGTGAGGGGAGCTGGTTGACCTGTCCGAGTAGACACACCGGAGCTCGACGCCATCAGCAGTGCGCTTGCAGTGCATGTCCTCGGTGGACCGGACGATCTGGCACCGCGTGCAGGTGATGGTCTCGATGCCGAGCCTGACCATGATGCTGTCGATCAGCGCCCCGAGGCGGTCTGCCTGCGCCTCGAGGGCAGGCGACGCGCTCATAGTCAGTAGCGGTAAAACCCGTATCGTTCGCCATTGTCGACCTCCTGGCCGAGTGTTGTCGTTAGGGACAATCCCCGCCCACAGCGCTCGCCGCATCCACGCCTAGACAGACTTCCGGCACAGCGTTGGCGTCTGCCAACCTCGAGGACTGGTCGTAGTAGCGAGAGGGGAAACCCCACGGTGCGGCTGTACCTGGAGGAGGCCACCCGTTTCGCTCGCTGGTTCGTCGGCGCCCGACGTGCTCACCGACGACGAGCTGAAGCTGCTCCTCGAGGCCTTCGCCGGCGCTGACTTCGACGCCCGCCGAGACCTGGCCCTCGTCCGCATGTCGGCGACCGGCCTACGCGTGTCGGAGACCCAGCGGCGTCACTGGCCCGAGGGACCGTCGTGGTCGTGCCGGAGAAGGCGCCGGCCGCCAAGAAGGCCGCGCCGGGCAAGTACCGGAGGGCCTAGGCGATGCCGAGGAGTCTCAGAAGGAAGAGGATGACCAGGATGGCGATGATGACGTACAGGACATATAAGACCTGGCCGTTCTCGGTCCGTTCCGCGCCCAACCCGTCCAGCCAACCAAGAGGATTCACAGCGAGAACCTACACCAACGGCCCCCCTGCCACCCAGGCTGCCTAGGCCGGCCGACATCCGGGCGTTCACCGTTCATGGGTTCGCTCCGCGGAAGGTGGTCCGGGGGTTCGTGCCTCGCACCACCACCTGCGCCCGCACGGCTGAGGATTCCGGCCCGGCCGGCGACGATCACCGGCCGCCGAACCGCTACGCTCCGCACGACTTTCGGATGGACGCGAGCGGGAGGAAGCGATGGCGGAAGAGCGTGACGCTGGCCGTGCCGCGGATCCGCTGCAAGACCAGATGGATGCGACGGAACGTCTGGCGAGAATGGTCGCCGGCGAGGACGACCGGCGGTTCATCCTCGTGTTCCAGTCTCTGGTGAACGTGCTCGACACACTCGCCGCTCAGGAGGCAAGCACGGGCGCTGATCCGGTCCGCTCGCTGCTTCTGCGGACCGCCGAGCCGATGGTGGCAAAGGGGAGACGGGGGCTCGGGTCGGCGGCGGCGCCTCCATCGCAGGCCGACAGCCTCTACTCCGACCCCGTGTACATCCGCAATGCCTTGAAGCTCATCCCCAACAGGGATCGCATCATCGGCGGAATCCCGACGTCGCTGTACTCCGACTGTGTCGCGGTGGGTAGCGACAACGGGTGGTGTTGCACCGGCACGCTTGTGTCGCCGAACGTCGTTGTGTCCGCTGCTCACTGCGTCGGTGGCTGCTCCACGCGGGTATTCGTCGGCGAGGACGTGAACGACCCAGACGCCGGTACCGTCCTACCCGTCGCCAAGGCCGTTGCCCATCCGGACTACCGTCGGCCCAACCCGGTGAACGACATCGCCGTGCTCATCCTTGCCGAGGACGCTGCGTGCAAGCCGCGGGCCATGGCCCCCGCCAGCGCCATGAAGTCAGCCGCCAGTGTGCGGCTGGCGGGGTTCGGGAACACCGACGTGAACAGTGTCGGGGGATACGGCAGGCGGAGGATGGTCGACGTGCCGCTCGCCAGCGACGACCCGCGGTACGGAGCGGACGCTTCGACGGAGTTCGTCGCCGGCGCACCGTTCCTCGACCGGGACAGCTGCAACGGCGACAGTGGCGGTCCCGCGTACGTGCAGTCACGCCGGAAGTGGTACCTCGCGGGCGCCACGTCTCGTGCGACCGCCAGCAGCGTGCGACCGTGCGGCGACGGCGGCATCTACACCCGGATCAGCTCGTTCGAGGCCTGGATCAGATCGGTGCCGGGCGGCCACTGGAAAGGTTGAGCTGAGAACCAGGGCGAGGCCGCCGGTGATCGTACGCTCAGCCCGCGGGCCGGCCTCGCACCGCGGCCAGCACACCTTGGACGTCGCGCAGGTGATGCGCCCCCTCGTGAACGCCGTCGCGGGCGACGGTGAGCGCGTCCTTCTCCGTGCCGTCGACCAGGCCTGTGCGCGTCCAGTCGTCGGGGCGGACGTCGTCGACGACCGACGCCAGCTCCGCGCAGGCCAGGTCCAGCCACCCGAGCACCTCCGTGCGCTCCAGAGAGTTGTAGGCCTGTGCCGCAGCCCGCTCGTCATTGTCGAAGAGGGTGATCGCCGGCGACTGCTCCCGGGTGATCCGGAGGATGGCGGGCCCGAGGTGGTCCAGTCGGTCGGCCACGTGGGCGGTGTACTCGAGCGCCGACCACGCGGACGGGTGGGCCCGTCGGCGGAAGACGGCATCGGGGCCGTCGTATGACCCCGGGGTGACCAGCAGGGCGCGGTAGCGGCGGGGGAACGACCGGGCGGCGACCGCCGCGTCCTGTGGTGAGACGGTGTTGTAGTCGAGCCCGCACTCCGGGCAGACCCAACCTCGTGAAGGCCGACGCCTCAGGTTGCCGCCTTCCGCTGTTCGCGTACGCCACGCAGGCCTCGGCCGATGTCGAGCAGGTGGTGGCTGCCCTCGTGGACGGCCCGGCGAGCCATGAGGAGCACCGACCAGTCCTCACCACGCCGCAGACCACGTCTCTGCCATCCGTCCGCCGGCACGGTCTCCACGGTGGCGGCGAGCCGTTCGGCGTTGGCGGCGACCGATTCGGCGACCGCGGGCGGGTCGTCTTCGTTGTACCGACGCTCGGCGGCCAGGTCGTCGGGCCCTGGCCCTTCGAGCGTCGGCCCCTCATCGGCCAGGCACTGCCGTATCCACCGGTCGAAGTTGGCGAACTCGTCTCGCACGTGGGCGGCGTACTCCAGGGCCGACCACGTGCCCTCCGCCGGCCGCTGGCGGACCAGGGCGTCGCCGTCCTCGCCGGGCAGGAAGCGACTGAGGGGGGCCCGGTACCGCTTGGCGAAGGATCGGAGCGCGGCGGGCACCGCGGCGGGATCGACGGCCTCGTAGTCGAACCCGCACTCCTCGCAACGGGTGTCGATCACTCGCTGCGGGCCTTGGCCACCTTGCCGACGAGGTGCGCCGGCAGCACGTCGTAGTGGTCGTGACGCAGCTTGAACCGGCCTCGGCCGCCGGTGAGGGACCGAAGGTCGATGGCGTAGCGGAGGACCTCGGAGGTCGGAACCTGGGCGGTGATCACCTGCTCACCGACGCCGGCGACCTCGGTGCCCTGTACCCGGCCCCGCCGGGAGTTGAGGTCGCCCATGACGTCGCCCTGGTAGGCGATGGGCACGGTGACCTCCAGGACCGAGATGGGCTCCAGTAGCACGGGGCCAGCCTTGGCCATCGCGTCCTTGAAGCCGAGTGAGCCAGCCATCTTGAAGCTCATCTCCGATGAGTCGACGGGGTGGAACTTGCCGTCGAACACGGTCACGCGCACGTCGACGACCGGGTAGCCGAAGACGCCGCCCGTCGACATGGTTTCGAGCACCCCCTTCTCGACCGCGGGGATGAACTGGCGTGGGATGGCGCCGCCGACGATCTGGTCCACGAACTGGAAACCGCCGCCCCGCTCCATGGGCTCGACGCGGAGGAAGGCGACGCCGAACTGGCCGTGCCCCCCGGTCTGCTTCTTGTACTTTCCCTCGGCCTCGGCCTTGCCGGTGATCGTCTCTCGGTAAGGGACGCGCACGTCTTCGGTGACGACCTCCACGCCGAACTTCCGCTGGAGTCGCTCGGTGACGATCGACAGGTGGGTGTCGCCCATGCCGGACAGCAGTGTCTGGTGTGTCTCGTCGTCGCGGCGGACGTGCAGGGCCTGGTCCTCGTCCTGCAGCCGGTGCAGCGAGGTCATCAGCTTGTCCTCGTCGCCCTTGGACTTGGGCTGGATGGCGATGGTGAGCACGGGCTCCAGCGGGTCGGGTGGCGGCACGACCACGGGCGTGCCCTTGGGGGCCAGCGTGTCGCCGGTGATGGTGTCGGAGAGCTTGGCCACGGCACCGATGTCGCCCGCGGGCAGGTCGGGCAGCGGCTCCTGCTCCTTGCCCCGCATGGTGAAGATGTTGTGCAGCTTCTCGTCCGTGTGGCTCCGGGGGTTGGTGAGCACGGAGTCCGGCCGGATGGTGCCGGACAGGACCTTCATGAACGACACCTTGCCGACGTAGGGGTCGGCCACGGTGCGGTAGACGAGGGCGAGCGGCTGGCCGGACGGATCGGGTGCTACCTCGGTCGCCCCTCCGGGGGCCTCGACGGTGACCGCCGGCCTGTCGAGCGGCGAGGGGCCCACCTCGACGATGAACTGGGCCAGCCGATCGATGCCGATCAGCTTGGTGGCCGACCCGCACGCCACCGGGAAGACGCTCGCCTCGGCCACGCCCTTGGCCAGGGTGTCCTCCAGCTCCTTGGGGCTGATGGTCTCGCCCTCCAGGTATCGCATCGTGAGGTCGTCGTCGGCGACCACGATGCCCTCGACGAGGTTGTCGCGGACTTCGTGCTCCCGGGCCGCCATGTCGTCGGGGATCTCCCCGATCGTCGCCTTCCCACCGTCGTAGAAGACCGCGGTGTCGGTCAGCAGGTCGGCGACCCCGCGGAAGGTCGCCTCCTCCCCGATGGGCAGCTCCAGGGGGGCGACGCCGGCGCCGAAGCGCTCGCGGAGCTCGTCGAGCGTGCGGTCGAAGCTGGCCCGCTCGCGGTCGAGCTTGTTGATGAAGAACATCCGGGGCACGCCGAGCTCGGAGGCGATCCGCCACGCCGCCTCGGTCTGCACCTCGACGCCCTCCACCGCGCTGACCACCAGGATGGCGAGGTCGGCCACTCGCAGCGCGGTGTGCATGTCGCCGACGAAGTCGGCGTAGCCCGGGGCGTCGAGCAGGTTGATCTTGAACCCGTCGTGCTCGAACGGGGCGAGCGCCAGCGACAGTGACAGGTGGCGGCGGATTTCCTCGGGATCGAAGTCCGTGGTGGTCGTGCCGTCCTCGACCCGCCCCATCCTGGTGATGGCGCCGGCGCAGAACAGGAGGGCCTCGGCCAAACTGGTCTTGCCGGCGCCTCCATGCCCGACCAGGGCGACGTTGCGGATCTTGGCGGGAGGGAAGCTCTTCACGGGCGCCTCGCTGCTACGTCGGCGGCAGGCCGCCGGTCCTGTGTGAAACCTTGAAGGCCATCAGCCTACCGGGCGGCCCTGGTACCCTCTAGGGGCAGAAACGGTTTTCTGTAAGGAGTCCTGGAGGGCCGGATGTTCGACAAGCGGTGCCGGTCAGGCGTCGAGCGGAGTCTCCGGCCCGTGGGAACGGGCCTGAAGAAGGCCGGGATCACCGCCGACCAGTTGACCGTGCTCGGGCTCGTCCTGTCCGCCGCGTGCGCGGTGGCCATCGGCAACGGCTGGCTCTTCGTGGGGTGGTGCCTGCTGGCGGCCTCGGCCGTTCCCGACGTCCTCGACGGCGCGGTGGCCAAAGCCTCGGGCACCTCGTCGCCTCGCGGCGCCTTCTTCGACTCGGTGGTCGATCGGGTCAGCGACACGCTCGTCCTCGGCGGGTTGGCCTGGTACCTCGCCTCCACCCACAGCCCCCACACCGCCATCCTGCCCCTCGCCATCGTCGGCGCCTCCAACCTGGTCTCCTACGAGCGGGCCAGGGCTGAGTCCCTCGGCTTCACCGCCCGGGGAGGCCTCATGGAGCGCGCCGAGCGCATGATCGCCATCGGCCTCGGCCTGCTGTTCAGCGTGGTCATGATCCCGCTGCTGTGGATCATGCTCGCCCTCACCGTCCTCACCGCCGTCCAGCGCTTCGTGATGGTGTGGCGCCAGGCCAGCGCCACTGTCCCCGGTCGCACCGGCGGCGAGCGCCTCGCCGCCCGCTGGTCGGCCCGTCGGCCTTCCGTCGGCTTCGGCGAGGGCTCCCGGCTGCGCAGCCAGCGCGGTGACTCGGGCACCTGGCGGGCGCGGCGTGCGTCCCAGTCGCGGCCCGCCACCTGGCGGCGGGCCCGCACCCGGCCGTAGACCTTTCGCTCTCACGCGCCCGAGCGGAGTGGGACCGCCGGCGCCTGCACTACATCCGCGCCGCCTCCTGGGCGGCGCGTGCCCTGCCCCGGCGCTCGGCGGTGCCCATCTCCGGACTGCTGGCCAAGGCGGTGGCGGCGTCGCCCAAGTCGGCGCGTGACCGCCACTTCGTCGGCCTCCACCAGTCGCGCGCTCGCGGCGTCGCCCTCGAGGGACCGGCCAGAGACAGAGCGGTGACCGAGGCGTTCGTGTCCTATGCCCGGTACTGGATGGAGTCGTTGCGCCTCCCGTCCATGACACCCGAGGAAGTCGACTCCCGATTCACCATCGAGGGGCTGGAGCACATCCGAGCGGCCCTCCACGCCGGCACGGGCGCCATCCTGGCCCTGCCCCACGTGGGGGGCTGGGAGGTCGGTGGCTCGTGGTTCGTGCGCCAGGGGTTCCCGCTCAGCGCGGTGGTCGAGGCGCTCGAGCCGCCCGAGCTGTTCAGGTGGTTCGCCGACCTCCGCCGCTCACAGGGCTTCAACGTCATCCCCCTGAACCGCTCGGCGGGCATCTCGGTGGTACGGGCGCTTCGCGCCAACCGGATCGTCGCCCTCGTGTCGGACCGCGACATCGCCGGCCAGGGAGTGGAGGTCGAGTTCTTCGGTGAGCGCACCACGCTGCCGGCGGGGCCGGCGACGCTGGCCGCACGCTTCGGCGCGCCGCTGTTGCCGACGGCCGTGTACTTCAAGGGCGACGGCCACCACGCCGTTGTCCGTCCACCGCTGCCGCTGCAAGGCGATGCGGTGACGGACACCCAAACCTTGGCCCGAGAGCTCGAAGACCTGATCCGAGCCGCGCCCGAGCAGTGGCACCTCTTCCAGCCCAACTGGCCTTCTGACCGACTATAGGTCCTGACCTGCACTGTTGCAGATCGCATCTGGTCTCAGGGGGACCGCGAGGGGGACCTTTTCCCGATTGTTCTGCGCGGGGGAGACGCCGAGGGGGACCGGTTCAGTCCCACCTGCCTTCCGACTGGTTGCCCCTGGTGACGTCCGGTCCGGCGCCGTGGGTTCGCCGGTGGCCGGTCAGCACGACGACTTCGGCCCGGCGTTCCCGTCGCGTCGACGACGTCTCTCACCGACGGGCTGCCGGTGCTGTGGGTCGGCGGCCCGCTTCGCGTCCCGTTGGCCCAGTTCGAACAGCACTACAACATCCGAGTCAGGGCGATTCCCGAGCCGCCCCAGCGCGCCCAGACATTCCCCGGTCCACTAGGTCGGCCGGACGTGGGAAAGCAGCCGGGAGGCGGAGCAGGACGGCGTTGCCTTCGCCGGCTGAGCGTCCGCTCAGCGCGACCAGCGCCCGACGGCGGAGACGAGCTCGCCCGCCATCCACCACTGGGGCGGTCGCCCCGGCCTGGCCGCCCGAAGCTCCAGGGGTTGGAGGATGCCATGCGCCGCCAAGGCCTCGACGGCAGCGCGCGCCGTCGGCGCCGAAACGCTGAGTAGATCCGCCACCATCGGTGCGGTCACCACCAGGTGCTGGGGCAGGAGGTCGAGCACGCGTCGTGCGGCGGCGTCGGCCCGCACGCCGGCGAGTAGACCTTCCCATCGTCGCCGGAGATCCTCGGCCGTCGCGAGCAGCTCGCCGACCTGATCGGCAGATCGGCTGACGGCGTCGGCCACCCAGCCCACCCAGCCGGCGACATCGCCTTGGCGCCAACGGGTCAGACCGGACAGGTAGCCACCGGTATCGCGGGCGATGACGACGCTCACCGGCGGCGGCACCGCCACACCGGTGCGCCGGGCCAGGACCCAACCGATGAGAACTCGGCCCAGCCGGCCATTGCCGTCGCCATAGGGATGGATGGCCTCGAACTCGGCGTGGACTACGGCGGCGAGGGTGACGGGGTCGAACTTGGCCGTGTTGATCGAGCGCAGGAGGTCGCGCATGAGTCGGCTCACGTGCTCGGCCGGGGGCGGCACGTACGCCGCCTCCCGGGGCGTGGCCCCGCCGATCCAGTTCTGCACCCGGCGGTAGCGGCCGACGAGCTCGTCGGGCAAGGCGCCGTGAGTCATGAGCCGGGCGTGCCAGCGATGGAGATCGTCTGCCGTCAGGGGGGCATCCGAACGGGCGTGGACGAGCGAGGCGTCGACCACGGCAAGGTTGTCAGCCACCCATGCCGAGGTGGCGTCGACCGAGCCTGGGTCCGCTTCCGCTACGGCGACAAGCTCAGCGGGGGCGCGCACGCCCTCGATGTAGGAGGAGGCGACCCCCTCGGCGCGCAGCAGCAGCCGGGCCAGAGGTTCGAAGCTGTGGGTCAATCGGTCATCTGTCCGCTGCAGGGCCGCCGCTGCTCGTTCGGTCGCCCGCACGACGCGCTCGGGCAGGTCGACGCTGCGAGGCATCGGCGCAGGGATGAACGCCTCGATGCGCCGCCCCTGCCACGTCGTCGTCACCGTCGTCCCCCGCTCCACGGCATCCTTTCCAAATTGATCGAGTAAGGTAAGGATAGCACCGGTAGATTGATAAACTGCACGAAGCGCGAAGCCGGACACCCCGGACAGAGGCCGGATGAGCACTGATTTGCGAACCCGACCAATTCGAGGCCTGTCATCGAACGAGGAGCTGAGCATCCGCCAGGTACCCGACACCACCATCGACGAGAGCCACGGTGCACAGCGAGGAGCAAACGTTCACCCGCCAACGGAAGCATCATGCAGCACGAACCAAGAGCAGCCGAACGCTCTAAATACAGTCCAACACTAGGCAACCTATTCTGAACAATGCGCGACTTCAACACATCCAACTAAGCCTCTCTACTTCACAGTCAGAGCCGACTACGACTAGATAAGGCAGAAGCGATGTTGGACACGATTGCAACCCCTCCGGGGGTTGCCGAAGGGGTTGTCGCCGTGGCATGGATGCGGATGATGGGAGCCGACTCGGTCGGCTACCACCGCACCACCGTCCTCGCCGCGGCGACGACCATCCCGGCCAGGCCCTCGCCTACTACGCCTCCCGGGGCGAGACGCCGCTGCTTTGGGGTGGCTGGGGGGCCCAGGCCCTGGGGCTGGAGGGCGCCGTCACCGAGGCCCAGTACGAGGCGCTGTTCGGCCCCCGACGGCGCCTGCGATCCCACCACCGGCGAGCGCCTGGTCAACACCAAGCGTCCGGGCCTGGAGCCGGTCATCTCGGCCACAAGTCCGTCGCCGAGCTCGGCGTCATCGGCCGGGCCGAGGATATGGACCAATTATGGACGCCGAGCGCGACGCCACCCTGGCCTACCTAAAGCAGCTGACCGGCGCCATCGGCGGCCGGCGGGGCAGGGCGACGGAGCTCACCCCGACTGAGGGCTTGATCCACGCCGTCACCCGCCACGCCACCTCCCGGGCCGGCGACCCGTGTCCCCATGACCACGTGCTGATCGCCAACCTGGTGCGCATGGCCGACGCCAAGGGCGGCTGGAAGGCGGCCGACACCGCCCTGTGGCGCGAGCACCTCCACGCCGCCACCATGTTCGGCCGGGTCGCCTCCGTTCAGCGGGCCGTGGAGCTCGGTTGCGGCATCGTCGCCGACCTCGCGCCCCTCGGGACGCCTGGGCCACTGGGCCATCGCCGGCGTGCCGGAGGTGATGATGGAGGCCCACTCCAAGCGGGCGGCGGAGATCGCGGAGGAGACGGAGCGCACCGGGCATGACTCCTACCGGGCCCGCGCGTCTCAGCCGGCCTACGCCACCGCCACCACCATCGCCCGGGCTGAGGCCATCGCCAGATGTGTCGAGTTCCAGATGCCCCGGCACCGCAGTGCACCCCAAGCCAGCACCAAGAACAGAGCAACTAGCAGGGCGCCGGGCCACGGCGGCACCGGTCTCGGGCCTCGGGTCAAGTCGGGTGGTGGTGGGGGGCGCCGGCGCGAGCTCGGTGCTGATCCACAGCTCTCCGTGGTCTGGGGCCCATGAACTGGGCTGTGTGACCGGCCCGTCACTGAGAATGTGACGTTGAACGAAACGCGGTCACTGACCTGGCTTCTTTGAGCCTCCGTCTTCAACCCGCGGCTGCGATCACCACCGCCAGCTCCGGGCCGATGCACCGGGACAACAGCGGCTAACACGGGGCGTGGAAACTTTCACAGGAAACCGTTGACAGGGGATACAATCTGGATGGCGCACGCGATGAGGCATCGGGTGCATGGACGTCGAGGAGCGTGGTGGGCAGGCCAGGACGGCGGAGATGGCCGCAGACGCGCGACGGAGTCCGGCCAGGCAGTCCCATTCAGGCCCTGTCTCCCGGCTTCACCGGAGCCCGGAGCGCCCATCGGACAGTTCTCCCGCCGTCCTCTGCGGATCGCCGCTCCGTACAAGTACCGTGATGGTGGCCCCCGGTGGCGAAGAGAGGAACGAACTGTCCCTCCTCGGAGGGTTCGTCTTCTCGATCGGTGGCGACGCGCTGCTGGGCATCTCGGCCGGCTCCCAGCGATTGCTGGCCTTCCTGGCCATCCGGGATCGCGTCACCACCCGCAGCCAGGTGGCTGGCACGCTGTGGTCGGAGTCCACCGATGAGCAGGCCGGCGCCAGCCTGCGCTCGGCCCTCTCCCGCCTCGGCGGGCAGGCCCGGCAGGCGGTGAAGGTGACCGCGGGCGATCTGGGCCTGGCCGAGGGAGTGGCGGTCGACGTCCACCTTTCCCAGGACCTGGCCCGTCGGCTGATCGATCGGGACGGTGAGCGTTCCGATGTCGACATCGCCGCCGCCGCGGTGTCGGCCCTCTCGGACGACCTGCTGCCCGGGTGGTACGACGACTGGGCGGTGATCGCAGCCGAGGACTGGCGACAGCTCCGGCTCCACGCGCTGGAGGCCGTGGCAGCCCGGCTGACCGAGGCCGACCGCTTGGCCGAGGCGGCGGCCGCCGCTTTGGCCGCCGTGCGGGCGGAACCCCTACGGGAGAGCGCCAGAGCCGCCCTCATCCGGGTCCACATGGCCCATGGGAACCAGTCGGAGGCGCTCGGGGAGTTCGAGCGCTACCGGGTCCTGCTCCGCGCCGAACTCGACATAGAGCCGACCACTCGACTCAGCCGACTGCTCGGGGGCCTCGAACCTCGGTAACACCACCGTCACGGAACCTCGGTACCGTGCAGACAATGCACCTTCCGTTCGTTCGCCATCCAAAGCGCTCTGCGCTCGACTGTGTCCGGCTGCCGCTCTATGTTGTGAGGCCGGTGTCGTTGGTGCGCACTTTCGATGCGGTTGACCGCTCCGGCGTGTCGAATTAGCTTCACCTAAGATTCCCTGGCTGGGCCAACCTATCGAGGGACGGGCTTCGATAAACGTCGACAGCGTCGATGATGACCGAGCACAGCGGGGTTTGGGAGGTACGAGCATGCCCATAGGCCGGACCGGGTTTGAGTCCACGGGCGTGGTGTACGAAGCGGTGAGGCCCTCCCCGCCCGGGAGGTGAGGGTCCATCCTTGAAGGAGCCTCAAAAGTCAAGAGCCTCGGCGTGGCCGAGACCGCTTTGGTGGCCTTGCCCGGACCGTTCGTTCTTGAGCGAAGACGCGCGCCGACGACGAGCCGGAGTCAAGGGCGGCCCGTAAGGGCCGTCCCGCAGGGACCGCAGCGACAGCGGAGGCCCTTGACGCCGGGGAGGAGCGGCGCATGCTGGCGCGAGAACGAACCTCAGGTGCCCTGGTTGTCCTCCTGGTCGGGAACGGGGAAGCAAGCGACCGGCTCCAAGTCCCAACACTGGTTGGGCGGGGCAGCCCAGAACGGGTGCCATCCATCCTTTCGCCGCGCAGTCGGCGGCATGGAGCTGTGCGGCCGCAGCCTGGTGGGCCCAATCACCAGGACGACCTCGAGTGGGTCAGGACCCTCAACGAGCTCGCACCAGGCTGCGTCCCGTCGGTCACGCTGTCTCGACTTGCAGGCAACGGATCTCGCCGTCGCGCAGGCCGTAGTTACGGCCGGAACGCAAAGCTGCTGTTTGTCACCACGCTGTCCCTCGACGGGTCCGCAGGGGGCATCTACGTGCGCCCTGAGCACCGCCTTCACGGTCCCCGGCGCCCGCCGGTTCGCTCCGATGTGTCGAGGAATTAATGCCGCATCATCTAGCCATGACGGCCGCCCGCCCTGGGTGCTCTGGCATAGCTCCTTTGTTTCGGCCTTGTCGGAGCGGTGTCTTCGTGTGTGACCTGGGAGTTCTGGCCAGAGCGGCCGGAAATACTAGACATGTAGTTCGGAGGTCGGTATCGTCGGTGACGATGGCGGCAGAATCTCGCAGGCGTGCGCTGGAGGAGGCAGGGCTCGTTCATCCCCGCCCGGAATCCGTAACCGCGGCGCTGTTCGACGGCAGCCGGGCCTTCTTCCTCCCCGAGGACAAGGTCCAGGTCAAGTACGAGATGCTGCGGTCCCATGTCGTGGACGGCACGCCCGTGACGGCGGCGGCTGCGGCCCACGGCTACTCCCGGGCGGCGTTCTATCTGGTGGCCTCCGCCTTCGGGGAGGCAGGCATGACCGGCCTGCTCGACGAGCGCCGGGGCCGGCGGGGGCCACTGAAGGTCTCACCCGAGATCGCCGCATTCATCCTCGCCGCCGACCCGGTCCTTTCGGGCGCCGACGTCGCCGCCCTCGTCGCCGAAGAGTACCGGGTCACGCTGCACCGGCGGACTGTCGAGCGAGCCCGACGCCGGTGAGAGCCTTCTGGCCGGCGGCCGAGGCGGCGCAGGCGGACTACGAGGCGTTGCGGGCTGCAATGCTGGCCGACGATACGCCCGAGACCCTGGTCGCGGCGCGCTTCGCCCGCCGGGGGCTGGCCGGCCTTATCGCCTGGCCACAATCCGAGCCGGTCTTTGTCGCTCGTGTCGTCGGCGCGGCCCGGCCGCCGTGGACGCCGCGCGCTGACCCTCGTCTGGACGCGCTGGCCTCCGGCTATCAGTTGCTGGTCACGCCGGTCACGATCGCCGAACCGATGGAGGTGTCACGATGAGAGCAGCCGTCTATGCCCGCGTCTCCACCGAGGCCCAGGAGGCCCGAGGGACGGTGGGCTCCCAGCTCGACGCCGTCGGCCAGCGCCTGGCGACCGAGGGCCACGAGCTGGTGGCGACCTTCTGCGATGAGGGCCACTCCGGGGCGCGCCTCGACCGCCCCGGTCTCGACGCCCTCCGTGACGGCGCAGAGGCGGGCCTGTTCGAGGTGGTGTGGTGCCTGTCGCCCGACCGCCTGGCCCGGGCCTACGCCTACCAGGTGGTGGTGCTCGACGAGCTGGCCCGTCACGGCGTCGCCGTGCGCTTCTCCGACGCCCCGCCCATCGACGACGACCCCCAGGCCCGCCTGCTGACCCAGGTGCAAGGAGTGATCGCCGAGTACGAGCGGGCCAAGATCACCGAGCGCAACCGGCGGGGACGGCTGTGGCGGGCCCGGGCCGGGGAGGTCATCACCTGGAAGGCCCCGTTCGGGTTCCGGCGGGTCCCCCGTGCCGGCGACACGCCGGCCCACCTCGTCGTTCACGAGCCCGAGGCGGCGGTCGTGCGGCGGATCTTCGATGACTACGTGGCCGGCGGTCACTCCGTGCGCGAGATCACCCGTCGTCTCAACGCCGACGGCATCGCATCGCCGTCGGGGCGGCCGGTGTGGTCAACGTCGGCCATCAGCAACCTGCTCCGCAACGAGAGCTACGTCGGACGGCTGTACTTCAACCGGACCAAGCCGGCGCCCGACCCCGGCCCCGGCCGCCCGCCCCGCCAGGTGGCCCGGCCGCGCGAGGAGTGGATCGCCATCCCGGTGCCCGCCATCGTCTCCGACGAGGTGTTCGAGGCCGCCGCCCGGACGAGCACGGGCAATGCCGTCTTCAGCGCCCGCCGGGCACGCCCCGGGGTCTTCCTGCTGCGGGGACTGGTGCGCTGCGGGGCGTGCGACGTCGGCGCCAGTTGCCATCAGCGCCCGGCGAACCGCAAGCCCGACGCCCCGTGGAACCGTTATTACTACTGCCGCAACCACGACCCGCTGAGGGCCGGCGGCCAGGAGCACCGTTGCCCCGAGCGCTGCATCCGCGCCGACGCCCTCGACACCTTCGTCTTCGAACAGGTGCGCGAGGCGCTGTCACGGCCGGAGGTCCTGGTTGCCGGGGAGCACGCGCTGGCTGCTCGGGCGCCGGCCCCTGACGACGAGCTGCTCGAGGCCCAGCTCGCCCGGCTCGACCGCAAGGCGGAGTCGGCCGAGGCTGAGCGTCGTCGCCTGGTCGACCTCTACCAGGCGGGGCTCATAGAGCTGGTCGAGCTGCAGCGCAGGGCCAAGGAGCTCGACGCCCGCCGACGCGACGTCGACCGCCAGCGTGCCGCCCTGGCCGACCAACGCCGGGAGCTGGCCACGGACAACCGGCTCCGCCAGCGCGTCGGGTCGTTCGCGGAGCGGGCCTTGGCCGCCTTCGATGGGTTGGACTTCGACCAGCGGCAGCGGCTCATGCGACTCGTGGTCGAAGAGGTGAAGGTGACGGGATGGCAGGTCGAGGTCCGCCTCCGCATCCTCTCGACGAGGACCCGGCCGACAACGGGCCCGGCCGGGGAAAAGCGTCAAGCCATGACCGTTTGCGTTCACTCCGTAGTAGACGAGCGTGAGGAGCTTGCGGGCAGCGGCCACCCGCCCGATCTTGTTGCCGCGCCGCTCGGCCACCGACCGCCAGTGCTGGCGCAGCACCGACGGGCCCCGGCCTCGGGCCACTGCCTCGATGGCCGCCCAGCGCACGAGGGCGGGCCCCATCTTGGTGATGTGGCCGCGGCGGACCTTGGTGTCGGACTCCCGGTGGCGGGGGGTCAGACCGGCCCACGAGGCGAGCCGGCGGGCGTCGGGAAAGCGTGTCACGTCGCCGATCTCGGCCACGAACACCGCAGCCAGTATCGGGCCGACCCCGGGAATGGCCTGGATGGCGTGGTAGCCCTTGTCGCCGTCGAGGCGGGCAGCGATCTTGCCGTCGAGCATGGCGATCTCCCGGTCATAGATCTCAAGCAAGTCACGCAGTGACTCGACGCGCACGGTGTAGGCGTCGCCCAGGGGGACGGTGTCCAACAGCTGGGTGCCGGCGACGCCGAACAGGTCGCTCATCACCACGTTGACGCCCTCCTTGGCCAGCACGGCGTGCACCTGGCAGCGAAGACCACAGCGCAGGCCGCGCAACTTGGCCCGATAGCGCACCAGCTCCCGCAGCTCCCGAATCTCCGGAGGGGCGACCCACGCCTCCGCCAGACGGCCCAGGCGCAACAGGTCGGCCAGGTCCTCGGCATCGCGCAGATCGTTCTTGACCCGGCGGTGGCCCCAGTCATTCCCGGAGGGGTGGGCCAGGTGCAGCCGGGCGCCACAATCCTGGATGACGTCGGCGGCCCAGTAGTAGCCATAGGTCGCCTCCACCACCACTTCGGCATCAGCGCCGGCCTTGGCGATCTCTGCCGCCAAGGCAAGTGGTTCGTTGTCGATTCGAGCGGTGCCGACCACGTCACCATCAGCACCCTTTCGCACGATGACACTCCGGCGCCGATGCAGATCAATACCGACGTACTGTCGCTCCATAAGGGCCTCCCTTCCTCGATCGAGGAACAGCGGATGTGAGAACCCCGAGCTTCGCAAAGCTCGGTTCCTCACGGGGAGCGGAGGCCCCGCTCCTTCATTGCATCACCACTCGCGACGACCACCGCAGCAACCTCAGGAAGTCCTTCGACAGACGAACCTGAAAGGAGTGCGGTGGTCCCCGACAAGATGAACCCCCTGGCCTGGTTGCGCAAACACCTCGACGACGAGGGCGGCAACGACCTGATCCGAGAGATGGTGAAGGCCTTCGCCGAACAGCTCATGTCCGCCGAGGCCGACGCCCTGTGCGGCGCGGGCTGGGGCCAGCGCAGCGAGGATCGAACCAACCGGCGCAACGGCTACCGGTCCCGGGCCTTCGACACCCGGGCCGGCACCATCGACCTCGACATCCCCAAGCTGCGCACCGGCAGCTACTTCCCTGATTGGCTGCTCGAGCCCCGGCGCCGAGCCGAGCGGGCCCTGGTGGCGGTGGTGGCCCAGTGCTACCTGGAGGGAGTCTCCACCCGCCGGGT